>Ga0315914_1006415_pt1 | contig 16663 bp, 11 predicted proteins | sample MpolenodulesMG_FD_203920 | JGI IMG/M metagenome (GOLD analysis project Ga0315914, IMG submission 203920) | Medicago polymorpha root nodule microbial communities from Los Angeles, California, United States - elongated nodules | ecosystem: Host-associated > Plants > Roots > Nodule | place: USA...
ATGCAATTTTCAACAATAAAAGATTGTTTGTTTTTTTTTTTTTGGCAAAGGAGCATCAGCTCATTTCAATAGATAAAAGAAAAAAAGAGTACAAAGAGAAAAGGGGGAACAAACCAAAGACCTTTTCAAAAGGTGATGTATCGAAAGTTGGGCATTCCTAGCTTATTTTTGATGTACTCTCCCCTAACAAAGTCAGGAACAGTATCAAACCAAAATAAATCTAAAGAAGACAAAGTTAAACCAAAATAAATATAAAATCAATTCTATTTTGCCACTTGGCTTTTTATTTTAACTTTTTTTTTCAAAACTAATAAAAAAACACAAAAACAAATCAATCAGTATTTTTACCCCGAAAAAACGAGGTTTTGATCCCTCATAGGTACGTAGGTAAAGGACCTTGTTCTTCCAAATCAATAAAAAAATGTAAATAAAAATGTTCATTTTCCTTTTTATCACTTTAATTCCATTTTTAAAAGCAAGTAAGTTATAGCATGAAAAATAAATAAATTCAAGAGATTCTCGTAGAGTACTACGAATATTTAGGGTGCTAACACCTTTCCTAAATATAACTAACCCCCAAACCTTAAATCTTTCAAAATGGTTTATTTGAACTATTTCCCTTTTCTTTAAAAAATTAAAAGTTCAAGTCGTGAAATAAAATTAGTGAGCCAAATGCTAATCAAATAGCTATGATCTCCGAAAAATGATGCGACAGAAATGGCAACTTCACTAGGGACATTCCCTAAGAGGGTTGAGCCTAACTTGGCTTTATTTAAATTTTTGTGCTATAACTTGCTTAAAAAAAAGATGGAAATACGTGTATATATGTTTTTTCCTTTTCACGTGAGTGGTGAGATAAGTCCCCCTATCCGGACTTGAGGAAAACATAAGATAGGACGGTGGTATAATCAAAGTGTCTTTTCAAGAGTGATTTTTGGATGTGGCACATGTGATATCCCCACTCAATGGAGGGATCTTGGAAGTACACTATGTCGACATGAGTGGTCATGTTTGGCAAGTTATCTTCAAGTGACCTACGAAGTTGAGAACCTTTAGTTACATTTAACCCATCTTGGCCTTTTAGGGCGTAGTGTGGTGACTAATCATGAGTAAATCTTGATTTGGTTGATACGCGATACTACACTCAAACGAAACTTTCCTACGAACGTTGTTGGACCGGAAGTATTTCCGTAACCCGATAATATATGGAAGTGGTCGTAGAATTTGAGAACTTGGTAGAACCCGTGATACATGTACATGTGAAACCATAGTCCTTACCAAATGGCGTGTTTACCCTTGACTCCAACATTATGGACTTAACCTCACAATTTTCTCTGTTCTTTAGCATAATCATGCATACATGCATCCATTCATAAATAATTTTTTCCATCAAATACCGAAGGACTTAAATAAGTTTTTATAAACATCAGAGGTATGGTCCTTGTAAGAAAGAACACCAAGAAATACAACTTCAAAAATCCTAACTAAGCTTTAGCTTTTGTTAAGAACTTCTTCCTTGGCTTCGTTCTTGCTTTTGAAAAGGGAACCGATTGCAAAACCTTTACAATTTTCAAATAAAACCATATTTCTTTGCAATGTTTACAACTTACTTTGATAAGAACTTCAAAAAAAATAATTGTATAAGCACCATGCATCATTTTGCATTCATAGTTTCTAGTCTGAGTCTCACAAGTCGTTGTTTCTTTTCATAAGGTCAAAACGTTTCAAAAGTGGTCTGATGTCTTTATTCAAATTCAGCTCGCACATGCAAACACAAAAAATGGATCTGCTTGAACAAGAGAACCGCGAGCTTTGTAAAGAAGTGACAATACTTTGAGCCGAGGTAGAGAAGTTAACTAACCTAGTATCTTCGCTGACGGTTACAAAGGATCCGCCACAACTCCAGCGAGGGCCCCAGCCACCATGTCGGCAATTGTGCATACAACAGCCTCGACAACAGGCCCCTCAACAATCCAATCCACAGAATCAGGCTCGGAGAGCACATTATGATCCAATTCCCATGAAGTATGCAGAGTTGCTCCCAATGTTGCTTGAAAAGAATTTGGTCCAGACCAAGGCACCTCCTTCGGTGTCGGAAAAATTGCCAGCATGGTTTAGAGCTGACCTCTCATGTGTCTTCCATCAAGGGGCACCAGGTCACGACATTGAGCACTTCTATGCCTTGAAAAATGCAGTCCGAGACTTGATTCGAACTAACGTCCCAACCACAATACCAGCCATTATGCATGCAACAGCCTCGACAGTTGGCTCCTCAGCAGTTTATCCCTTAAGTTCAGGCTCAGAAAACACCATAGTATGATCCAATTCCTGTGAAATATGCAGAGCTGCTTCCCTCTTTGCTTGAGAGGAACCTTGTCCAGACCAGACCACCTCCTCCGGTGCTTAAAAATTGTCGTCTCGGTGGAGACCCGGCCTCTCTTGTGCCTTAGACCCGGCCTCTCCAGAAACTAATCGAAGCCAATATCTTACCCTTCAAAGATTGAATTCAAATGTGCAATCCAATCTTCTACCGAATCATGGTACCTAGTGTTGCGACACAAAGAGTGATGAGCCGCAATCGATTCGTTGTTGATGTTTTCTTCCGCTACTCAATTTATTTCAAGTGACATGTTTTTTGTTTGTTATCTTTTCAAAAAAAAAAAAGCCTTTCGTCCAAACCGAGACAAGTGAATATGTGTAGGGCTTTTTGCTTCATGTATTTTCCATTATCAATAAAATTAGTGAGTCAAATGCTAACCAAATAGGTATGATCTCCGAAAAATGACAAAAAAAAATCATTTAGCCACCTGTGACAATTCTCATTGGCAATAATCTTATAGAAAGTGCTAACAATACACTCTCTAATATAATCTTCTCAACACACATTCTTGTATTTGTTGAAATTCATGAGTCTCACTAAATCATATTGGTCTCACATAATATTAGTGGGACATGTACATGCAATTTTCAACAATAAAAGATTGTTTGTTTTTTTTTTTTTGGCAAAGGAGCATCAGCTCATTTCAATAGATAAAAGAAAAAAAGAGTACAAAGAGGAAAGGGGGAACAAACCAAAGACCTTTTCAAAAGGTGATGTATCGAAAGTTGGGCATTCCCAACTTATTTTTGATGTACTCTCCCCTAACAAAGTCAGGAACAGTATCAAACCAAAATAAATCTAAAGAAGACAAAGTTAAACCAAAATTCGCCAGGTTATTTGCACAAGAGTTTCCTTTCCTGTAAATGTGAGTTGCACAAAACCTCATATTATGAGTTAACTTGAGCCAGTTTTCCCACCTATTTCTAAGGCCCCAAGGAACAATGGAGGTAGACTTGAAAGCAAGAATAACAAGTTGAGAATCGAACTCAAGCCAAACATTAGAGAAGCCCATTGAAAAAGCTAATTCTATAGCATTCATAGCAGCAAACAGTTCGGCATATAGAGCATTCCCATTACCTCTTCTGAGTTCCAAAATATAAAAAGATTGTTTGTTAGAGAGTGTGTTGTTAACATAATTTTAATATTATGTTATTCCTACTTAATTTACTACCAATTAGCTACCTAGCTAACTAAAGCACCTATTATTTATTGAGTACCTTTTATAAGGATCTGAATACACACTTTTTTTTTTAAATTAGTCATATATTTTTTTGAAAGATCTAAATAAAATTAGTCATATTATTCTTTTAAAATTAGTCATATGATCTGCCCCTTTGATCTCATATATATCATTGATCCCAGCATTTTGGATCATCTTGCTGAGTCAAGTCTTCCATAAATAGGAACCCTGGCCTCAATATAAGCACGTGGAACTGACCCATAACCCTGTTTAGAGAAGTTATCTTGCTGAGTCAAAGTCTTCCATAAATAGGGACCCTGGTCTCAATAAAGTCTTGGCCAATTCAAGATCCTGCCAAATATTAATATCGTTAAATTGTACTCCATTTTTAAATAAAAAATGTGTCATACTTTAGTTTAATTATATAGTACTAGTATGATTCAAGGACTTATTTTTAATTTAACGTGTAACTACCTCAGTGGATGACCGTACAAACATGATGACGTGGCACACTGAGTCATCATTTTTGGATGATGTGGCACGCTGATTGTCTAATTAATTTTGTTTTTAATTTTCAATTATATTAATTTAAAAATTTAAAAAAAAACTGAAAATCAATTTTAAAAATAGAAAAAAATTCAGATTATTAGAAAAATATACAGATTTTTTTTTTTTGAAATTTAAAAAATTCGAAAAATCAGAAACCAATTCAGATTTATTTTCAAAAAAAATAAATAATCTGAAATTAAGATTTTGAAAATTAAAATAAAATCAATTTTTTTTTTCAGATTATATAATTTTAAAAATTTTATTTTCATATTTTAATCTGAATTACATTCAGATTTGAAAAAATAAAAAAAATCTTGAATTTTTATTTTTGGTAGAAAAATTTTAAAAAACTTTTTTACTTCAAAAAAAATCTGAACTTTTCTAAATTTTGTTTTTTTTTTATTTTAATTTTTTTTTTTGAAAATATATTGTTTTTTATGATTTTTTTTAATTTCGAAAATTAATTTTCAGATTTTTTAAATTATTTTTTATTTTAAAAAGATAGGCAAAATGCCATGTGTGCCTTTAAAAAAATAAAAAACAAAATTAATTATATAGTCAACGTGCGACATAATCAAATATGCACAGTCAGCGTGTCACGTCAACATTTTGTCCAGTCAGATGACCTCAGGGTCTAAAACGAAAGAATCTTAAATTACAGGATTGAAATCTAAATTTTCTTTTACAAGAAGTAAACCGAAACTCGCCCGAATTACAGAGGGTAAAGATATATTAACCCATTTTTTATTGAGTATCTTCTAAAATACTAACCATCTGAATACACACTTTTTAAAAAAAATAGAAACTAAATTACATTTACACATTACCCAAACTATTAAACAACATATTTCTAAAATTTATAAAGATGAAAAAGACACAAGTTGCAAACAACCACTACAATAAAGTTTCTCACAGTTTCAAGCATGTTGATTCCTTATTTTGGACAAAAGTAAAATTCAAATCCAACAAATTAAGCTAAACCAGAATACTTGATTAATCCATGCGTATTTTAAAGCTATGATCTGATTTAGAGAGAATCACATAGTATTTTCTATTAATAAAATGATTTTCTATTTATTTCGTTCATTATATTATTTATTTCTTTATACATTAGTTTGATTTCTTTGGATAAAGACATTATTTTTAAATTATGTCGCTAATCGATTCTTTTCTAGTATTGAAATCCAAAATCCTCTTCTAACGGTGTCCTTCTTGATAGCTATTATTATGCCTTTATTCTAGCATGACTAAGCAGATACTTGCTGATATATTAAGACTTCTTTTTATGTGTGAAAACATATAATTTAACCACTATTCTTTTCAAAGCAACAAAATTAAAGCCACATGATACCTCACAACTTTGATTTCTTCTCTTCCAATTTTACTTTCTGAGAAAAATATCTGCCTGATAATAATTGGTGATTCTTGCTGTCATGTTACCTCCATCACTAGGAGAAGGACATGTTGTATCCCGGAGAGTTTGCGTACATTGAGGCGGATAAATTTCAAGGACAGTGTTCGTGACACCTCACGTTGATACTAACTCATTCAATTTTGCAGGTTTACTTTCTAGTTTGTTTTGCAGAAACTGGTTCGTTGTTATTTGAAGTTGCGGTGGCTGCGTTGTTATTTGAAGTTGCGGTTGCCGGTTATCATTTTGAAGTTGCGGTTTTGCGGCTGTCGTCTACGCTTCAGTTACAACACTTCTCTCAATATCACGAGTTTGATTCTCACAGATGACATTTTCGTTGAGTTAGTTTGACTTCTTAAAAAAACATAATACAAAATTTATCCGCCAAAAATGAGTTCAAAATCAGATTTCTAGATCCACATTTTCATTATTTTATCTTGAATTTTTTACATTTAGAAAAACTCATATTTAATTTATTCTAATTTTTTGTAAAAGAATTCATCTTAAAAATTCATATTTTAAAAAAAAATCATATTTAAAAACTCTATTTTTTTTTGTTGTGTTAGATCTTCAATTCCTATGAGAAATATATAGGCTCTACTAATTAGGAGTTTGGTCTGAAGGTAATTAAAGTCTGATAAAAAATTATCCCCGTCTGAAATCAAATTCGTATTCTTCCGAATGATTCGTCCTACAAGGACGTCAAAGAACATTTATAATATTTAAAAAATCATTTAAAAAAATAATGTTTAAAATAATTACTCAAATTTGAAAAAATCATTTACTAGAAACTAATATCGCACGCCAAATTTATTTATAGGGAAGCAAACTCATCATTTTTCTATGAGAACAAAAAAAAAATCGTTCTACTCATGTGATTTTAACTAGTACGCTTCGTCAATTTACGTACAATTATTTTACACATAAATTCAAATATGTTGACTCATCAATTAGTAAACGTAACAAGTCATGTGTTTTTATATTCATTAATTAACGTGACAACATATCATTATATGTATATCTAAAATAATTATACACCCACATAGTATATTAATTAAATTGTGCACATTTTTTTCAAAGGATGCACAAAAAGTTTCCGTGAGCATAGCTCAGTTGGCAAAAACAATGCATAATACATGTATGGTTTGAAGTTCGAATCTTAGACATAAAAATAAAAAAAAAAGAATGCACAAAAAACATACAAACCGCTTAAATTAAGAATGGATTTTCATATAATCTATTCCTATCTCTTCTGTCAAAAAAATAATAATAATAATCTCGTGGCCCCTTGGCCTCGTGCAGACATAAAGAGGGACCCTGGTCTCAATAAAGTCTTGGCCAATTCAATCAAGATCCTGCCAAATATTAAATCGTTAAATTAAAAACGTGTCATTTTTAATTATATAGGCCTACTATGAGACAAGGAGTTATTTTTAATTTAATATGTAGTTACCTCAGTGGAGGAGTGTTGATAGAGCTTTTTGGACAAGAATTTAGGACCAAAGAACATTGATGTTTTGTTTCCACACTAGCAGAATTCAGTGTCCAACCATTCACAACATTAACTCACTCAATATACCGTTAAAGTTTATACAAAAAATAATATTAGTAATGGTGAAGATAATTACTCCCTCAATTCCACATCTCTTCAATAATTAGGGATGGCAATGAGTACCCATTGGGTAGGGTACTATAGTGTCCATCCCCGTACCCGCGTTTTAAAAAAATCCCCATACCCAAGCCCATACCCTCGTGGGCAATAAGTTTGGTGTCCGTCCCCATACTGTGTGGGTATCTAAATGCATGTATCCGAACCCATTACCCGCACTTTCACAACAAAAAGATAATAAATAGTAAAAATATCACAGCATAATTAAAATATGATATGAAATATTTTAAATCAACGTATCAAATATTATGCATCATATATTTAGTCAAATAAAAGCATCTAAAATATAAAAAATAAGTGCATATTACAATAAATATCAAAGATTTTGGATTAATTAACTAAATTTAATATAAATAAAATTATTGGTATAGTATATATAATGTGTGGGCATGGGGCGGGGTGGACACTAGAGTGCCCGTACCCACACCCATACCCGTTCAAATTTGCGGGTAATTACTCGTGTCCATGCCCATACCCAACAATGTGGGCATTTACCCGCCCATCATGGGTATTTGCGGGTGTCCACTGGGCTTGGGTCCAATTGCCATCCCCGTCAATAATTAATGTTTAATTGAATTTTATAACGATAAGTAACTGGGAACACAAATTTTCTAAAACAATTAAGTAAACTGGAAATTAAAAAGTAATGAAGAGTATGTATTTAGACAAATCAATAATTAATGCTGACAAGTAAGTAGAGCTATTTGTGTGCATCCTTGAATTAAAGTCTCAAATTCCACAATTGCTAAGTTATATGTAAATACAATTGTAAATTCTTATTGAGATAAAAATATTGCAACTCAATTGATTTTAGCTAAAAGATAAAAGTTTGAGATCCTGAGTTTTATTATGAGAGAAAGAGGAAATGAATAATATTCTCATTAATTGATGAATGAGTGTGAATTACAACTTATATAGTCTCTAAGAGGTGTACTATATCACAATGAGGCATAGCATAGAGAATTAAAACTCTTCTAACTAACTGAAACTAACTAAAGCTAGATAACTTGCTGCGAAAGTTATTGATATAACTACTCCTTATTCTCATGTTTTCCTTCATGATGTATTAGCCCCCCACAAGTTGAAGGATGGTAAATGTCTACCATATTCAACTTGGATAGTAAAATGTTGAAAGGCTGAGGAAGAAGAGCTTTAGTCAAGAAGTCTGCTAGTTGAGCCTTGGAAGTAACTGGAAGAAGTTTCATCACACCAACTTGAAGTTTGTCTCGTACAAGATGACAATCAATCTCTAGATGCTTAGTACGTTCATGAAAAACAGGGTTGGCAGCAATGTGTAAGGCGCTTTGATTGTCACAGTACAATACAGACAGTTTAGTGGTTTGAAGTTGTAAATCTTGAAGCAGATAGAGTAGCCATTGAAGTTCACAGGTGACAGCTGCAAGTGCCCTATATTCTGCTTCTGAAAAGGACCTGAAAACAGTTAACTGTTTCTTGGTGCGCCAAGAAATCAGTGATTTGCCAAGAAAAAAACACTGACCAGAGATGGATCTCCTAGAATCCAAACAACCAGCCCAGTCAGCATCAGAGAATCCCAACAACTGAAGAGCTGAATCTCTAGGGAAGAATAAACCTTTGCCTGGAGATGACTTGAGATACCTAACCACTCTCATTGCAGCAGTATGATGAACTTGAGTAGGTTTGGTGAGGAACTGGCTCAACTGTTGAGTGACAAAAGTAATATCAGGTCTTGTTGTGTTAAGATGCAACAACCTACCAACTAATCTGTAGCAGAAATGTTAGTGTAAGGTGGACTGGAATCATGTTGAAGCTTAATGGAGGGATCAGAGGGAGTTGATGCAGGTTTTGAATGAGTAAGACCTGAATCAGCAAGGAGGTCCAAACATTATTTTCTCGGACAAAGTGAGATACCCTTTTGAGAATGAGCAACTTCCAAGCCCAGAAAATACTTAAGCTGACCTAAATCATTAATTTTGAATGAAGCATGAAGAATTGATTTGATGTTCTTGAACTCAGATATGGAATTTCCTACTAAAATGATGTCATCTACATACACCAAAAGGACAGTAAATGTAGTAGCAGTAGATTTAGTGAAAAGAGAATGATCTGAGTTAGCATGCTTGTATCCCTGAGCCAGTAACAAAGAGGTGAGCCTCTCATACCATTTCCTAGAGGCCTGCTTTAATCCATAGAGGGATTTGACCAATTTGCAAACTTGATTAGGTTTAGATACATTGATACCAGAAGGTAATTGCATGTACACATCTTCTTGCAATTGACCATGCAGGAATGCATTATTAACATCAAGTTGGTGAATAAACCAATGATGTATTGATGCCAAAGCAATGACAAGTCTCACTGTAGTCATCTTAGCAACAAGTGAGTATGTATCAAAGTAGTCTAAACCTTCTATCTGGTTATATACTTTTGCAACCAAACGTGCTTTGAACCTCTCTATGGACCCATCTGCATGATGTTTTATCTTATAAACCCATCTGCAGCCAATTGGTTTAATGTTTGGAGGTAAGTCAACAATCTTCCAAGTTCCAGTTTGTATAAGAGCAGTAAGTTCAGTCTCCATGGTCTTCTTCCAACAATCAAATTTACTAGCTTCAACATATGATTTGGGTTCAGTATGTGTTTGAAGGGAAAAAACAGAATGGAGATGTTGGTTAGACAATTTATTATATGAAAGAGAATCAGTAATAGGATAACTAAGAAAATCAGTGGAGGAAGGAGGAGAAGATGATTGATTTGAGACATGGCATACAAAGTCTTTGAGGTGTGATGGTGGATGTCTGATTCTAGAGGATCTGATAATAGGAGGTAATTCAAGTGGAGAAGCAAGGGGAGGTGTTGTGGTAGATGGAGTATCATCAAAAGTAGAGGGATGTATATCAGGTAAACTGTCAGACTCATTGTGAGAAACAGATGAAGATTTTGAAGGAAAGTATTCCCAATGAGTGACATTGGAATTGGTATAAGGTAAAATGTGATCATGGAAAGTAACATGTTTAGAAATGAATATTTCTCTGGAGTTCAAATCATAAAGAACAAAACCCTTGAAACCTGACTTGTAACCCAAGAAAACACATTTTCTGGCTCTAGAATCAAGTTTTGATCTATGAGCTTGAAGAGTAGAAGCATAACAAAGGGACCCAAAAACTTTAAAATCATTAATATCAGGTAGTGATTCATACAAAACCTGATAAGGAGAAAGATTATTAAGTAAAGGAGTGGAAACTCTATTGATCAGAAAAGTGGCATGATGGATAACATAGGACCAAAAATGTTTAGGGAGTTTGGACTGAAACAATAAAGCTCTAGCAACATTTAAGATATGTTAATGTTTTCTCTCCACCCTACCATTTTGTTGGGGAGTTTCAACACAAGATCTCTGATGTTCAATCCCTTTAGAAGCATAAAACTCAGGAATAAGGAATTCAGGACCATTGTCTGATCTAATGATTTTAGGAATGATATGATGTTGTGTTTCAATGTTTTGAATAAAAATTTTAACATGTTGAGAAACTTCAGATTTTGATTTGAGTAAAATGGTCCGCACAAATCTGCTAAAATCATCTACAATGGTTAAAAAATATCTGTGATTGTGTACAGAAGAAATAGCAAGAGGACCCCAAATATCTAAATGAAGCAGTTCAAATTTAGATGAAGAATGAGATTTACTAAGAACAAAGGACAACTTTTTGTGTCTGGAAAAATGACAAATGTCACAAGTAGCTTTATTATCACAAGTAATGGATGGATACAAATTGTTCATTTGAGACAGTCTCTGATGAGAGAGATGTCCAAATCTAAAACGCCATATGGCTGAAGAAGGAATTACAGTAAAGGTAGATTTATTGGAAGCATAAATATTACAAAGAGTAGGGGAAAGTTTATTATGAGGGGAAAATTGACTAGAAGCAGAAGCATTCATCACCAGCTTGTATATACCATTTGTCTTTTCACCCAAACCAATCATCTTCCTGGAATTCAGTTCCTGAATGGTACAACTATTAGATGAAAAATTCACAACACAAGAAAGAGAATCACATAATTTGGAAATTGAAATAAGATTGAGTTTAAAGGAGGGACAATACAAGACATGGGTCAGATATAAGTGGGAGAAAAGGAGATATTACCAGCATGATCAACTATAACAGAAGTGCCATTAGGTGAATTCACATATGTGGGTTTAATTTTATAAAATGAAGAAAAAGAAGATAAAGAAGAGCACATATGATCATTGGCACCAGAATCCAAAAGCCAAAAATCACAATTTGTTTTAATAGAACAAGATATGACACTGAGGATACCTGTCTGAGAAACATGACCAGATGAATGATCTGGGAATGAAGAAGTATTGATGTGATTTGAGACAGGTTCTGAAGGAGGAGAAGCTGAAGATAGTAAATTTGCTTGTTGTAATAAGGTCACAAGGTGATCATACTTCTCCTGTGTTAAGCTGAAACTAGAACCAGTTGCTACCATATCAGAAGTTGAGTTGCATCAGAAATCTCAGCATTGGTGGCATTGGTTGAATTATGAGACTTAGTTGAATTAGGATGCCCATGCTTCAAGTAACAAAATTCAACAGTATGATTATACCGGTTGCAAAAAGTGCAATATCTACAACCTGATTTGCTAGCAGAAGCACCAGCAGGGTCTTTACCTCTATTTCCACCAAATTTCTTAGAATCATATGCATTAACAAAAATTTGTGGATTCATCCAGGTGTAGGAAGTAAAGAGTTTTGGCTTTCTTCCTGAACCACAAGTGAATACACTTTGTTGATGGGAGGCAAAGGATCCATGAGAAGGATCTGAGTCTTAACCACAGAAAACGACTCATTCAATCCAGTCAAAAATTGCATAATCTGGTCCTCAACTCTATATTGTTTTGCAATTCGAATTGCATCAATTCTACATGTATGAACACAGTTGCATGTAGGAACAGGGCGATGGGAGTTCAATTCATCCCAAAGAGTACGAAGCTCAAGAAAATACTTCAAAATAGACTTGGTACCTTGCTTAAGATTGTTGATTGTAGCTAGAACGCAGAGTAGAGATACGAACTGGATCAACTTTAGCAAAATGTTCTTTCAAGTCTTCCCAAGCTGAGATGGCAGTATCATGAAACACGATAGTTTGAGCAATAGATTCTGAAACAGAGTTCAAAATCCAAGCATGAAGAAGATAATTGCATCGTTCCCAAGCACGCCGATTAAGATCATCAAAATCAGGAATTGGTGTAGATCCATCAATGAAAACGAGCTTGTTCTTTGTGCCAAGAGCTCGTTGCATAGAACGATCCCATTTAAGATAATTGGATCCGTCCAATTTGGGGGAGATAGTGAGAGAAGTAGGACTCTCACAAGGATGAACATAAAATGGTGAATCGGTATCTGGAGAATTTTGGCGAGGAGCCATGGGAGAACAGAGAAAAAGCTCAAAGAGAAGAAGAAGAAAAGCGTAAAAACGCAGAGAAGAGAAGAAACTGTGATGAGCAATCGTTATTTTCCATATAGAAATCATATTTGTGATTTTTATTTGATGAAATAAAACTAGAAAATATTGTCAAAGCTTAGAAACAAACCTTTCCCATGACATAAGAAGCTTTGGGTTCAATGTCCGGCAGAAAAGCTGTTAAGAAAACACCAACAGCAACCTTTTCTGGAAATTGTTCACATAAAACAGTCTAGTTCACACATATTACACATTTTCAAATTATTTAAAGAAAAATGCTATACATTGCGAGAGAAAACACCACGATAAAATCACGACTCACTTATTTGGAAAGTCTTTCAGAAATTATAGCCACTACGTACTTACCGTGATCTCTAGCTAAGGACTAGATCTAATTGGTTAACATTTATTCATGAATCTTTCGGGAACAAAACTCTCGCGAGAAATAGCATTTACTTCTACCATGTGTTCAAGGATATTAAACCCTACAACTTTTTTATATATTAATTTCATAGTTAATTTATCAAGTTGTTGATTATTTTCTATCATTCTAGCATATTGTTGCCAAGATTCTTCCTCAATACTTGTTAAGAATTTTAGCACATTTCATGTGGTCCTATATGCTATTAAATTCTTAACATAAATTAGATTTATTTTATTACATCTTTCATCTGTTGCTAAAATGCTGATCATGTCATTAGACCATCTTTCCAAAATTTCTTCTGGATTTCTTACACAATCCAAGTTTAATAATTTTTTATATTTTCTTTCTTCATAATGGGGTTTAAATTCATTTGAAACTTTTATCCATTTTCCACTAGCTCTAGTATAACCTCTATGATTCTTTCTTTTATGTTTGTAGTTTTTTCCTTCCAAGAACTACGTGGGTTCCAATTATCTTCTCGCTTTCTTTTTTATTTTGAATTACTTGTTTCTCCTCTTTCCATGAATATCTTATTAAAATCTGAGTCAAATTTAGATTCTAATTTTGAAGAACTATAATTTAATATTACTTCTTCATTTTCTTCTTTAATTTCTATTTTTTTTCCTTTTTTATTTGCTTATTTCCTTTTTCAATTATTTTTAATTGTTGAGTTTCTTCAATATCATTAGATCTTAAAGCTTCAATGTAATTCAGTTTTTATCCCCTCCATAAAGATATTGGTTCTATTGGACTCACACAATTATCTTGTCTTTTGTGAGCCGTCAGCAAAAACCTTTATTTCTTCTTCTTCATCCACCAAAGAGGGGTGGTTTAGGGTCAATTTTTGACGCCAAGTCACCAATCTACATCGTTTTTCTCCTTCCCTTTTATTTAAATAAGTGATTTTCACATTGAATTAGGTTTTTCTTTCGTGGTTTCGTCGTCTTGATGCGACGTTGTTTTGTTTGTCGTCTTTGTGCGACGTTTGTCTTTTCCCTCTTGTTCAACTATTTGTTCAGATCAAATTGTCAGATCAGCTTCGATCTAGTGCATATCCAACCAATGACTTTGGTGTCATCAACGTTGCAGATCCGAAGACATGACTATTCCGGAGATTTTAATATAGTCGTATTTGTAGGCTTGTGTAAAGGCTTTTTATGTTATTAACATGGATGTTGTGAGTTTGTTCACAGATTCATCTTTTTTGTTTTTAGCGAATTTGCATTGCATTGATGTACTCTATCGATTTGAATGAATGAATGTTGTTTGTTTTATGTAAAAAAAGAAAGAAAAGATATTGGTTCCTTTTATTTTTTGGTATATAGACGAAATGACAAAGCCAATATAAACTCACACACACAAGTGGAGGTACTGGGGTTCGAACCCCAGTCATGGCATCCAGCCTAACAATTTCGGCATTTTGCCAGTTGAGCTAGGACTTTTGGATAAAAAAAGATATTGGTTCTATTAATATAGATGGCACTAACGGCTTTAGTTTAACTATTTTATCTAATTTTTTTACATTTTCTGGTTTAATATTTAATAATTCTTGTATGTCCTTTATTGTTATACTCCTATTATTTTCTTCATGATCTAAACGACTTTCTAATTGTTGAAGAATTTCTCATAATCTAAAAATATTTTCATCCTCGTGAATTCTTTATCTCCATTAATATTATAATATTTCTTGTATACTACTTATTTTACTACGTTCAATTTTAATTCTATAAATGTAAAATCTAGAATTTTATTAGTATTATCTATTAATAAAATGATATTTCTATTTTTTTTCTTTATACATTAGTTTGATTTATTTGGATAAAGTCATTATTTTAAAATTATGTCGCTAATTGATTATTTTCTAGTAGTGAAGCCCGAAATTTTCTTCCATCGATGTGCTTCTCTCAATGTTCCGGGTTTGATTCTCACAGATGTCATTTTCGTTGGGTTAGTTTGACTTCTTAAAAAACATAAGTTTATACACCAAAAATGAGTTCAGAATCAGATTTAAATCATATTTAGAAAACCATGAATCTGATTTTAATTGAGTTGTAGATCTTTTCTAGTTTGACTTCTTTTAATTATAATTTGATTCATATTTTTAAAAAATCATATTTAAGAACTCTAGTTTTTTTTTTGTTGTAATAGAAACTTTTTTTTTGGTGTTAACTCTTCAGTTCCTATGAGAAACATATAAGCTCTAGTAATCAGGAGTTTGGTCTGAAGGTAAGTAAAGTTGATAAAAAATTATCCCTGTCAGAAATCAAACTCAGATGTGGTGTAAAAAATACAAACCGCTTAAATTAAGAATGGAATTTATCCACCTTGTGTGTGTCTTAATCAGATCTAGTGATTTTCATACTATCAAAGGTTGGTTGACAAATTGATTGAACATGATATGATGAATGCTACCACATGGATCGATTAAATCCCAAAACTCATGCAGCTCATTCTTAAATTTCTTCCCAAATTAAGGGTCTAACTCATCAAACTCCTAACAAAATCATAGTAACAAAGTTAATTAAACATCGCCTATGGACAAACTTATACATGTATTATGTATATTTCATGAAAAAAATAGACAGCCAAAACACTCGATTTTTAACTATGTCACTCAACACCTTTTATGTCTATAATTGTCTTACCAATCAAGCTATCGCTAACCAGAGATTCACACCATTATTCACACAATAACATCTTATATTTTTACAAAGGTCTAACATAAACATGCATCATAAACTAAATTTCTAAAATAACTTGGAAGAACAAAGGGGCCCAGGTTTACAAAACTGTCAATGTAAAAAAAAATCAAACATGATTTTTTTCATGCTGATACAAAATGACTATAACATCTAACAGTGCTACCAAAGTCTAAACTAAGCATGCATAAAAAAAAATGTTAAAAAAAAATTTGAAGAACAAAGTCTCTGTTTTATAAAACTATCGAGCCCCACGACATTCATACCCAATCTTTCATGTTGACTGTTACAAAATTGTGTTTCACAAAAGAAGGAGAAAAGGAAGGACAAAACCCTTGGAACTACTTGCACAGAAGCGTTTCTTTGCCTCCAATTACCTTTATAAACGATACAATGGTTAATTAATTTAAATTAAATTTTTATTTTTACATGTCAATCAATGCCATCTTGAACGACTCACCCTCGTTCATTACACCCATTGGATGATAATATCTTAACAGAATTTTTTTTCAAAAATACAATCGAGGAGGAAACCAAATTGTTTTCATTATAAAAAATTACTTATCTTAATCCTAATTATTGTGTAACCAAAGAAAAAAATTGTCAAGTAACCTAATGGCTAGAAATTCACCTTTTAAATGTGAATAATGTGGTGTCTAGAGTTCAAACGCCAACCCCTACATATAATATGCAATGTCTGGTTGGGAGGAAGGGGTGAGGCGTGGAAGTGGCGGCGGCGTTTATGAGTGTGGGAGGAGGAAATGATAGATGAGTGTAGGGCATTACTACTAATAGTTTCTTTGCATGATACTATGTTAGATGTGTGGCAGTGGCATCTGAACCCAACAGGGGGTTATTCTGTTCTTGGGGTGTACGAAATGCTGACATCTAATGAGCATGTTCA
>Ga0315914_1006417_pt1 | contig 16661 bp, 9 predicted proteins | sample MpolenodulesMG_FD_203920 | JGI IMG/M metagenome (GOLD analysis project Ga0315914, IMG submission 203920) | Medicago polymorpha root nodule microbial communities from Los Angeles, California, United States - elongated nodules | ecosystem: Host-associated > Plants > Roots > Nodule | place: USA...
TAATAGGTGTTGATTGGATATTGTTGATGGGTAGTAAAGGGAACGATTCAAGGTTTAACCAAGTGCCAAGGTATACAGGTAGAGTTTGTTTTGAAAGGATGACAATAAAGTAGTTAACTATACAGTATGGAATCAGGTTATAAAAATTTGGAAAACAGCAGCATGGATGCATACAGTTATAAACCTCATGATGAATGCAACTTACTCAACCCTCTGAAAATTCATTTCTTAGGCATGTCTGTTTCATTGGCTGAGCTGCTGATTTGTAATAGGATTAAGCAACTTGCTTCTACTGGCTCCAAGGCACAAGACATTTCGAAAGGGGTTCACTTTACTCAAACATATATGCTATAGCGTTTGGGAAAGTGAATTATGTAACTATTGCATTTTCTTTTAGTTACCTATGGTGTATGCATCAGATTATGTGCGATTTACAAAAGTAATCAATGCAACATACTTAACCCTCTGGAAATTCATTTCTTAGATATATCTTTTGTCTGGGTCTGTGGGTTGATCTGAACTTGTTGTGATCACCTATGGTAATTGTTAAAGCAGGAACAGTCATGAAAAAATGTAAAAAGAACTAGAGTAGCAAGACTTGCTTGCTGTGAGACATGAATGACTTATCTAGCCTGTCTCCTTTTTTTTACACCTGTGATTGAACTTTCATGGTTGATTTTTCTCTCTCCATTGCATACAAAAATATATTGATTTCTTGCTACTTAGAGATGGTGTAACATTTTTCTCCAAATTAGAATTATGTGTATTTCAGTAATTTTTTTATGTCACGTGATAATCTACTCATGCTTGCTGTTCCAGAGTCCAGGACCTGATGCGCGAATTGTATATATAGATGGGGCTTTTGATCTCTTTCATGCTGGACATGTAGAGGTATTGCTTGCATACTTTATAATATAATTGCTTAATAATTCATGGCATCTCCTATAGTATTTTGGTTCTATTCAATCATTACCTAAAACTTAAAAGTATTATATTTTGGTTCGAAGTTCCCTAATTAACATGATGACAGTAAGCTGTTTTGATGCAAAGTAAGCTAATCAAAACATGCACCTCGTTTCTTAAATGCTAGGTCTGTAGTGAGAGCAGAATATAAGCTAACCAATCACGTTCTTATTCAATAGTCTGTTGCCATTTGCCAGATTGTTAACTCTGGCAATAGAAAATAAAATGTTTTGGTTATCAGATGAGTTTGTAAGGAGGGTAAGCCAAGGTGGAACTGTAGGTTGCTACAACATCGCATGTTTTAGTTGCCTAATCTGAACATCTTATCCTCTCTAGACCGTACATTGCTGGGAGCCTCAATTAATGGGCTGTCCTTTGATAGATGGGGTTCTTGGTAATGCCTTCAGGGTTACTCGAGCATCCCTGAAATTGTAATTCTGATCATTTTAATTCAAACACGGGCATTCTCTACCAAAATTGCTTAAAGTGGTTATTTCAGGAAGGAATGGAAGAATGGTGTCATGTGGTAAATTGGAAGGACACAAATAGGAAGGAGTTCATGGTTGAAGGCAGTATTGTCAATCACGGATTGTGGAAAATATTAGTTTGTTCAAATTCCGTTATATTACAATGCTATAACGCTACCAACACTTTGTATAAAATAGTGTATCACTCGCAGAACAATAACGATTTGTTCAGATTTTGCCATTTATAACACTATAGCCACTATTGGAGAGGAATGGAAATGAACCAGATAGCAACACCTCTAGAGTCTTATATTAAGAGTGCCTGCCTGACCATATCCAAATAAGACCCAATTATTTATTGTTGGTGATAACCTATAGGTCTTTGACTTAGAGCCCTTTAGTTCCAAATTATTCTATGAAGAAAAAAAAAAACCTTTTCTTTTAAAAGAAACTCTTCGAAAGCCTTTTATTTTTCCTTATTATACTAGATTGTCATATTTATTTTTGCCTCTATGCTTCTGCTACCATCAGATTTGTTTAAATGGATGTGTATCTGGATGTTGTACCTTTTATTAACTGTTCTTCATTTTATATAGATCTTGAGGCTTGCCAGGGATCGTGGAGATTTTCTTCTTGTTGGAATACACACGGACCAGACAGTCAGGTTGCAAACGTTTACATCTATGCCTTTTCCTAACTATTATTTTGAAATATAATATATTGTACTTGGTATCGTTGTTATCAAAAGTGAATGGAAGCAAGTAAAAAATCTGCAATGGAATTATTGTTGGACAGTGTTGTACTGGCTATGTGAACACACACACACACACACACTGCATGCATCAATATTAAAGTAACATAATTGACCATTTTTTACCATATCAAACTTCTTAGAATCAACACAAACTCTAATGTAAAATAAGAAACACAGAAAAAGATAACTTGTATCGTAATTATAGAAGCATGAGATATATCACTTTAATCCTATAAGAATAGCAATTCACAGTTGTTGAACGTGCTTAAGATAGCATCTGATTAGTTAGCAAGCTTCTGTTGAAATACACAACTCCAGAGTGATAGACAAGAAACTTAGAATCAACACAAACTTTATTTACCATAATATGAGCATCTATCTATAATTGTTAATGTTTATATAGTGCACAAGGTGACAATGTTCTATTTTTTTTTTGTTGGCTTTGCAGTGCAACTAGGGGATTGCATCGTCCCATCATGAGTCTTCATGAAAGAAGTCTAAGTGTGTTAGCATGTCGCTATGTGGATGAGGTTATAATTGGTGCACCATGGGAAGTGTCCAAGGATATGGTCAGTCTAATTTTTTCTTGTTTATTTTTTATGTTATTTGTATATGATGATTCTTTTCAATTGCTGTAAACATTTTTGAGCTTTTATTAATATTATTTGTTATGATATGTAATGGAAATATTACTAATTAAAGCAAAGGTTATTTTGAAATTCTAAATCTTAAAACTACATAAGAATTATCACATGAAACCACTCTTTTAAGTTGTTCCGGTTTTAGAATGCTTAAATTAGATTATTTTTTAAGTGATCAATGCAGCAATGTACCTGACCCCAAATAGTTGGATAGATTGTTGCTGTTGTTAAGAAATGTAGCGAAACCTGGTTTTTCTTAAGTGCCAATAAGATTTTGTGACAATTTGCTGGTTGATTCAATCGGAACATGTTCCTCTCAAACAAACTGCTTTGAATTCTGCTATTATTGAATTATTGAGTCGTGGATTGTTCTGATGTGACTCATAGTTTAAATTATTTGAATGCAGATCACGACATTTAACATCTCATTAGTTGTTCATGGAACAACTGCAGAGAATACTGATTTTCAGAAGGTAAATTTGATGTATTTATGATTAGTTCTTTTCATGCTAGAGGATGTTAATTTTGTTCTACATTTAGAGATTTTCTTCCTTATTAGTTGTTATTGACATTAATTTTCATACAGGAACAATCAAATCCATATGCCGTTCCCATTAGCCTGGGCATCTTCCAAATTTTAGATAGTCCTTTAGATATAACAACTACTACAATAATTAGGAGGATTGTATCAAATCACGAGGCATACCAGGTACATTCAGACCTTTTCATTTTTGTTTGGTTAGTTCATACCGTTGGATTCTCAAGCTTATCCCTATCTCTGTCACTTTTAGAATGTTAACATAATTTTTATCATAATCATTTTGAATTTAGAAATGTTTTTCAAACACAGACATCATGGTCGATACAGTTTTGGCTTTTTTAATCATGTTTTCTCTGTCCCCGGGACCCAAAACACTAAATAGACATGTATTTCATACAGCACTGGCTATACAGTGTCGAGATTCTGTGTTCAAAATATCATTGATCTTGTGAATTAACTAGTTATTCTAATGTTATTCTAATTCTAATTAAAATAAGATTCTTGTGAACCAAGCCAAGACAGATTTCCACTCAAAACTCTATATACCGTTTTTTTGTTAAGACTGTTTCTTTTTTTTTAATTTAAATTTTTCATAAGTACCTTGTGTGAGATTTGTCATCAAGATGCTGGAGTGGTGCTTATTGAGGCGGTAGTGAGATAAGTGATCGAGTAGGATTGAAAGGAGTGATGGAAGACTGAAGCAGTGATCTATGTAGCAGAAATCATAAAGAAGATTTTAATTTAAATGGTTTTAGTGAAAAATTAGGTTAGAGCTCAATAACATCAATATATATGTGCTAAATCCATCTAGTGGGATAAGGTTTGACTCTTCTTCATTTTGAGATGATGTCTGCTCCGCTAAATTGTGCTAATACAGTTTAGTTAACTACGGTTAGCCAACTTGCTTCAACTTGATAATGAGGCAGTTGGCTAATTTGCTTGGAGATGATGGTGGAGCAGTCGATTAAGAGGTTGTTGTGATTGGAGTTGGAATCTATTAATAGTCTTTTTTCCACTTTCTGTATAAATATTACTATGATATTATATGCTGTGTGATTGTGGTAAGAATGTATAGGCTGGAAACTAAACAAGAAGGTTTCTTTCTATGCTAATATATATTATTTTTGGATTTGGCTCATCCGAAGTGAGTAGTTAGAAAAGTCAGAAAATCAATGGTTAATATTTCATCACATTCATAATTAGTTATGCATGTAGATATAATTTAAATTATTGATTTCTTCATCAATGGTTGATACTTCAGAGGAGCTGGATCAATTATTTTTTAGGAGAATGTTAACCAGTGCCCCTGGGGCATTGGTTAAGCAGCCAAAATAAGTAAGATTTTATTAAAAAGTGGTGTAATAATTAGTTGGTCAAAAGTAACAGTTTATATTTTCAAGACAATTTTTCATGTAAAATTGTAAAATGCTTGTTCCCGTGTGTTGCTGGTTTCATGTAAAATGCTTCTTTCACATAGATTTTTATTTGTGTGAAATGCTAGTAAGTGTTGTAGTTAGTATATCACTTTCACCTATGAAGTCTTCATATTAAATGGAAGGTGGTGTGATAGTATATCACTTTCACAACTACCAAGACCAAGAGTTTTCCCTAGTGGAGTGTGGTTTTCTTCTTTATTGGGAATGTTATGCCCTCACTTTCCTTGGCACACATTATGTTTTCCTTTTCAACCATTGTACTTTTTTCCTTGAGAGATTTGGTATATGGTCTTATAAAATCTTTTCTGTTTTAATTCCTAATTACAAAGCCTACTATTTTGTTTTTATTTTACTTTTTGTTTTAAAAGTGAGATTAATATATATGCACTCTTAACATCCAATCACAACTCTTCAATTTGCGACGTCACGTTTGACATTTTTTAAATAAAAGCAGTTGTTGTGTTGGCGAGCTGTGATTGGTTGTCGTTGTAAAAAAAAATTTCACTGATTGTGCATGGCCCATTTTCTCTTTAAAGAATTATATTTAAAAATTAGAAAATGAATATTGAAATTGTTTTCTCCAACCAAAAAGACCTTTTTGCAAGATCTTAGGCTCATTACTCCCCATTAGGTTGCACCTCCTTTGCACCATGTGCATGAAGCTTGGAAATACATGTCTAGAATTTCTCATTTTCATCATGAACTCATGTGTGTGTCTGCAAATTTGTCTCTTTGTTATTGTCTCACACTTTGTTTCTTACTTTTTACTCTTTGTTTGCATGCAGAAACGCAATGAGAAGAAGGGTGAAAGTGAGAAAAAATACTATGAGAGCAAGACTCACGTGTCTGGAGACTGATTCATGTCTGTCATTTGGAGACATAAACATTGGGGGGTCACCACCAGGATTTCACACACTCCTTATTTATCTATCTTATCTATGTCTTTTTAGTTGTTTTTATATTTTGTTTGTGGAGAAGATGACAGTTTTGTTCAGCCATGAGCACGAGTTAGGCCTCGTGGTTCGCGCCTCTGATTTATAATTTATTAAACTGATTTTAACCTTATGAATATGTAAGTTTTTATCAGATAAAAATTGTGGTTAGCTATTATCAATTAGTTTGAGTGATTGATCATACTAGTGAACAAAAATGATCAGCTTATGCTTCAAGTCAAACAAGATTGTCACTATCCATATTAGTATTATTGTTATTTTTACTATTTTTTTAGTATATCATATCATGCTACAGAGTATTATTGCTTTTTCGAAAGGATACATTCATCGGTCTGATTAAGTGTTATTGTTTGATAACAAATTTTACAAGGATGCACATTGTACATTTGAAAATTGTGTGATTACTCTAATGACAACTCAAAGTATTTATTAGAAGTAGAAGTTTATCTTTGTCCTACTGAGTGAGACGGTGATTTGAATGGTAGCTAATAAAGCGTTCATTTTTCTTTATTAAATCAACAATTCAACATCTATTAGGTCACTGTTTTAGTCAAGAAAACATTGATAGCAATGAGCTTCAGACATTGATTGTTGATATTTCGAGTGATTAAAAGTTGAGATCGTTTTCATTTCTCAAAGAAAGCTCAATTTATGAGATACAAGTGAGACTCACTTTTTATAATATTTAAAAAAAAGTAGGTCCCATCAATATTCTACTTGTGTCTATATCTAAAAAAATGAGATCTTCATTACTTTGAAAAATTGAGAAGATCTTGACCCGATTTTAAAGTGTTTGTCTAGCAGAAATCATTTGTCAAAGTGATTCAGTGTTGAATGTAGACCATTTATTGAAGTTGTTAACAAAAGAATCAGCCAATGTTTATTGAAGTTGTTAAATTGCGACCTTTGAGGTTATATAAAATTTGTAACTATTACTCACGAGCATTAAAACTGTTACCTTGTCCAAGGGAAAAAAGACATTAAAACTGTTACAAATCGTTATTTATTTGTACTGTCAAACAGTGTCTAATAACTAATTATGAGAGATCTCCATTCTGGTGGTCTTGAAGACATGTCAGTTAATAATTATCACCTTCACATAATTTAAAAGAAACAATTCTTAAAAAAGAAACAACATTATTCTTTTGCCACAAATCAACTGCTTTGGCTATAAGTGGAAAAAAAAACCTGTACAAAACTCAAAAAGGATCCTTCAATATTTAAAAAACAGATAGACGCTTGAAAAAAGCAGAGCATAATTCAGTCAATCTAAATGGGTGTAAGATTGTTAGAACATGACAAGAGTACAAGACTCTTGCACACCCAGTTACCGAACAATCAAAAAAACCAATAGACTTGCAGGCTTATGCACCTTTTGTGTGGAACCATATTAGTTCTGATGCCACCATGATTACAACTACACAGAAATTTCAGCAAACAATAATTCCCACCAAAATTAACAGAATACCAAACATTGACACAAAAATCATCAACTAGGGCTTCTTGTCACCATAATATATCATTTACAAAGCAACAACTACAAGGGTGAAACCCACGTTTTTAACAGCAAATACTATTTTTTTGACAAGTAGCACACCAGATGGAGATTCATAGCATGAAATTATCATCTGACCCGTAATGTTGCAGGAGCACCACCCGGTGAACAATTTGGATTTGGAGACCGGCAAGTTGCACCTGGACCAACGTTGTTTGAAAACTTGTGACGCATTCGGTAGTCAGAGATTTTATTCATAGCAAAAGGACCGCTACTCCCACTATTTGATCCTGATAATGAGACTTCGTCTGCACCAACACTAGAACTTTGTAAGGGTTCTAATGTCTCGACTACATCACTCATTAACGGCCTTGCTTTGGGATTTTGACTCAGACAGTAGTAAGCCAGACTACATGCTTTCTGTGCTGCCCTCACTGAATATTGATTTTCCAATCTTGGATCGATTATTTGTAGGAGCTTTCGCTTATCATTGAGCTTTGGACGTGCCCAATCTACCAAGCTTTGTTCCTTACCCGGTCTGGTCTTGTCAACGGACTTCCTTCCTGTTAAAAGCTCCAAAAGAACAACCCCGAAGCTATATACATCACTCCTAGCTGTTAGGTGACCTGACCAATTTCACATATGCCAGATTTAGATGTGCATCCATTCGTACTAAAACATATGCACACTATGCGCAAGAGAGCACATTCACCATGAAAGCCATAATAAGTATTTTATTTGACATGCTTAGTGGGTACACGTAAACAAAACATATCCAGCTTGAACTGTAAACTATGTGACAGTACAATGTAAAAATTCTTCATCACAAAACATACACTAGGAAAGACCACGGAACAGGAAATTGATTTGAAAATTTAATTTGAGGAAATTATATTTTATTTTAAGAATTCTTTTAGTCGTGTTAACAAAACAAATTGCAAGATTAAAGGACTGGAAACAAAAAATGAGATTGACCTGTAAAGAGATAGAAACATTTGATACTAGAAATTTAATCAATCCTATTATGGTCTATGTACTGTCAGTCAGTGACGTAATATAGGAATTACTTCATAATTATTAATATGCATTAGCCTCCATCTCAAATCACAGCACACAATGAATAAGACCAACTTCATGGTATCCATGCTTTCAGACAATTTTTTTCATTTATTTACAAATTGAGCATGTTTGGAACACTGAGATCGTACCAGTCATTACATATTCTGGGGCAGCATAACCGTATGTACCCATGACTCGGGTGGATACATGGGTTTCATCGCCTTGAGGCCCTGCTTTAGCCAACCCAAAATCAGAAAGCTTGGCTGTATAGTCCTGTAGAGCCAAAAGCAACACAAAGTAAGTAAAGGAAATATAAAAAAAATACTTCATTTCACAGCCTTAAACTTCAATATACCAGAAACTTACAGAGTCCAACAATATATTAGACGTCTTGAAGTCACGATAGATTACTGGCCTTTCAGCATTATGGAGAAAAGCAAGTCCTTTTGCAGCACCAAGTGCAATCATCATTCTTGTAGCCCATGTTAAAGGAACAGTTGCCTCTGGAAACCTCAGGAAAGTTCATATCAATGAGTTGAAATTTGAAAAAACACAGCAAGATACTAGAAAAACTTTTTAGTTTCATAACTAGTACAATATCAATAATACCACAAATTTCAACACTTGAATTAGAAACGTTGTGCATAATCAAGTAATAGCATGTTTAACCCACATACAACAAATGCAACCTAAAGTCCACTTACAGAGAAATTCTTACTTATTTTGTCTCATGAAACAATCCCTTCAAATTTACCATGAACAACTAAAACACTCATGAAAACAACATTTACAATGCATTTCAATTCAATTGGTCATTAATTAATACATTACTCTCCCCGGAAGTCAAACATCTAAGAATCAGTGTTGTCAATTGCAAATTGCAAAAAATAGTTGTTTGTTCAAATTCCGCTAGAGCGCAGTGCTAATATAGCACTAATTTGACAATAGTTGTTTCTTAAAGTTCCGCTACATTATACAGCTATTCGACAACACTGCTACAAACTCCTCATCACTCAGATCCAAATCCATTCAATTCAATTCCTAACAAATTCTCAAAAATCATTAAACAAAACAAAAGAAAACCAAGCATACTTCGGAATAGATGATTCTCCAAACTCCCTCGAAACATAAACTCATAAACAAGCAGCCTATGATCATCTTCACAGCAATAACCAATCAACTTCACAAGATTCGGATGCCTTAACTGCCCAAGAAAATTCACCTCCGTCTACACCAAACAAAACAAAAATCAACAAAATTCACAACAAAAATAAATTCCAAAATCACAAAAACATTCACAAAAACTTACAAGCCACTCTCTATGTCCTTGAAGTCCTTCTTTATTCAAAACCTTAACCGCAACCGGAAGCGATTTAAGTCCAACTCTAACATTCTCATCAATGTAGCCTTTATAAACAGTACCAAACCCTCCTTCACCAAGAATATAATCAGCACGAAAGCTTTTCGTTATAGTTTCAAGCTCATAGAGCGTGAAAGCTATAACATGAGTGTATAAAAGCGTGTTGTTATTGTTCGCGTTGTTCCACCGCGGCGTTGAACAAGTCTCGCTTAGATCTGATGCAGAATCGGTTAGATGATGACGTAGACTGCTGTTTTTCCTCTCACCGGTGCCGGAAAGGGAGGTTTGGTTTCTAGCTCCGGCAGGTGGATGCTGAACTGTGTAACAGAAAACAATGTGAGTTAGTTAGAGTTAGTTACAGCGAACAAATTCGAGTGAATTTGAATTGAATTTGAGTTTGAATTTGAATTTGATGAAGGAGTAGATAGATCTGAGACCTTGAGCATTGGAAACGACGGCGGATTCTTCTCTAGTACCGCAGTTGCCCATTCATTCAAGAGGAGGATGAGGATGAAACGACGTCGGAGGAGGAGTGGTTGAAGTGGAGGGGATGATGTTGTTGGTATGCACGAGGATCACAGATTTTCATTCTTTCTTTACTCACTTCTTTGCCTTTTTCTTCTTTCTTTTCCGGTAATTCTTTTCAGCTCACTCACTTCACTTTAATAAGTATTTAACTCCTTGCTCTTAGTTGGTTTGGACAATAAATAATATATTATTTGAGATTTGAACTTCGGTCACTACCAAAAATTTGACCGTGTAGTTATTCCTGTGAGTATACTATATGCAAGGTTTATCTCACACACCACAAAAAAAAACGCGAGTTTAGTTCAATTCGTAGATATAATGCATAATATATGGAAAGTATGAGGTTTATCTAAGACGACAAAAAAAAAAAATTAACAGTGTAGTTTCATCCATCAATAATGTAGTCGAAAATGCAGAGACCAAAGTTGCAATTAGTTCACATATTTATTATTAATTTTTATAACTGTTTTCCCTTCATTATTCGTAGTATACACTAGAGAAATGATATTGTACGATCATTTTGAGAAACTTTTGAACAAATTTCTTTAGCGTTTTTTTAGGGCTTTTTTTTTGCACTTTTTTATTGTGTTTTTACTCTTTTCTTCTTCTTCTCTAGTGTTTTTGATAAGTAAAAAGGGAGAAGAAGAAGAAGAATGTTGTCATAAAAGTTATCACAATATAGTTATATAAATATCGTTACTTTATAGATTTACTTTTGAGCTCATGAAAAATAATTTATACAAATAAATGAGTTTTTGTTAACTCATATTTGTTCAATAACAAAAATTGTATCTTTATACGCTGTTTTTCGATAAACTACATTGACAAATTATGAATAATACAAAATAGCTTATCGTTTTGCATAAGCTCGAAAATATGTTATTAGAAAATGACCTTAATAAAAAGTCATTAAGATGTAATTCATATGTCTCTATGAACGTATCTCAATTGGTAGAAATATTATATTATATATACACGATCGAACTTTAAACCTCATATTTACCATTTATTCAACTTAAAAGTGAAACTATTCATTTTTTATATGGAAAAGTGAAATTATTCATTTGCACTAACGGTCTAACATTGTAAATTTTTCACTATCAATAAACTATAATCGTTGGATAATGATGTTTATTTAATTTTAATCAAATCTAACTCAAAAGCCATAGAAAGAGTGGCATGTGATTAGCTATCAGTGTACAAATTTAGTAGATCAGAATTAATTTTATATATTCATGGTTTTGCTAACATGTGTTATAAGAACGTTTGCTGAGTTCAAACAAAAAAGCACTTTTTATGGGAAAAACAATTTTCAAAGAATTTTTTTGAAAAAATGTGTTGAAAAACCTGAAGCAAAAAATAGTAGTTTCTAGCTTGTCGTGCTTTTATTTGAGTTTCATCACAAAAAAATATAAGTCGAGTCAACAAAAATTGATGTATTTGATCTGAAGACATTAGCTTTTGTTAACTCAATTGTCTTTTATGTTTAAGACTGGATGCAGTATTAAAAATTGTAATACAATTAATGTGTATATTTTTTGTGTAATTATAATTAAATCATCTTTTATGTATAAATGTATGTAATTTACTTTTCCTATTTTAAAACTAATCAATAATATTAATTTGAAAGATAACATATATTTTTTGTACTAAAAATATTTATAATTAGAGACGGAAGTAGTGGTTAACAATTTGATCGAGAGTAAAAATCATAAGTGATTTAAATTTCGATAAAGAAGATATTCATATTTAATGTTGGATATGTGTAAAAAGGATATGTGTAAAAAGGAGAAAGAAAAGCTAAAAAAAGAATAAATAGTTTTTTAATAAAGTCTACGTGTTGCACGTGACTTCCACCATTATTTTGCAACTTAACTAAATACTTCATTATTAAAAAAAAAAATGCAATATTTAAAAAAAAAGTGTTAAACGATAATTTTGTCCATCGTAGTTGTATCCTTGTAAATTAGTTTTACCTTTTGACGGTATACATTAGGACGTTTTTAAACTATGCCTTTTTTTATGAATGGAAGCAAAGGTTAATTCATTTCACATGTGATCAACTTATTATTAAGGACCAGAGGTACACAGGTACATTAAAGATATCGTGGGAACTAATATAAGACAAGGATGCTTTAGTTAGATGACGAGAAATCTAACTTATTGACTTGCTCCTAAATAATACAACTTTAAAATCAGAATATGTATGTAAAATGGACATCGAGTAATTATTTCCCCAGTTCCACTGGTTCTTTAATAGTAATAAATAGATTTGTAAATGTTAGAGAGCTTTAAAGTATTATTTGTCTTAAAAAATTGATAGCCTCCACCACTGTCCACTGACATTTGAAAAGGTCATACTCATAGTGTATGCAAATTTTAGTGACTGAGATACCAATATAGCTTCTGCCTCAAGTACTATAACTTTGCAAGGAGACCAAACTATTGGAGCATGTAAGAATTGACCAGCATCATCTCTAAAACAAAGACCTACTGCCATAATGGATGATGCTAGCGTAGCAAGTCTGTAATAAACTATGATTGTCTATTTTTTTTTCCTTCACAATTCCTAGTTGTATTTTGGACCGACATAAGTTCTAATATTTTTTTGAAAGAAAAAAATTATTGAACAAGTTTAATTAGGTTAACCATACCAATAGAGGTTAAGTTTAGCAAAAAGAGGTTCGACTTCTACAACGTGATGAACCAATGTTTGAATCTCGATTAAAAGAAGTGTCATATTTAATGGTCAAAGCGTCTCAAATAAGAATACTTTAAGTAGAGAAGGTATGTGAGAAATTAAAATCAAACATAATTATGACATGCTCGGTTTGATTATGTATGTTGCAAACACGTATCAATAGATACTAGCTATGAAAAAAGAGAAACTATAATAAATAACTTTCACTAACTAACTCGACGCAGAACCGAGGACAGTCTTAGATTAACTAACTCATGTTAGACCAAATTAACAATACAAAGTTTTTTGGCTTATTTATATGCTTAGTCCATGTAAATAGGTGTCACTTGAGTTTTCGTCCCTGAATTTGCTAATCCTCTCAATTTTGCCATGCAAATATTAATCACTTGACTTTTGGTCCTTGAACCCAATTAATTGCTGACATGTCACGTTTTTGCTTACGTGACAAGGCTGAATAGGACAATTACCTGATGACTCGAAAAAAGATGATTGTGATGACGAAAATATTCCTCACTTGACCAAACAAATGCGAATTGACCATAATACCTTTTTCTTGATCATCCTTCCACTCTTCTTCCTCTTCATATTAATTTCATCAACATTCATAACATAACACATAAAGAATTCCAGAAAAACTTAAAAAAAAATCACATCAAGAACAACACATTTCTGCTTCAACAATATCATTCATCCCCAAAGTGGACTCCCCTCAATCTATGGGGGGACTTCAGACCTATATCTCTCTTGGGATCCCTCTATAAATTGATTTCTAAGGTGTTGGTAGGGAGATTGGCCAAAGTGATGGATCAGTTAATCTAGGCGAACCAATCAGCCTTCATTAAAGGGAGGCATCTGGTGGATGGGGTGGTGGCAGTTAATGAGATCATTGATTTAGCTAGAAAATCAAGGAGAGAGTGCCTAATTTTCAAAGTTGATTTTGAGAAGGCCTGTGACTCGGTGGTTTCAATTTCTCCTTTTTCAAAAGATGTTGGGGTATGTTGAAAGGGGAAGTTGGGGTCATGTTTGATCATTTTTTTTGCTTCAGCTAAGCTCCCTAAGTGTTTCTCCTCTTATTTTATCACTCTCATCCCCAAAGTGGACTCCCCTCAATCTATGGGGGGGACTTTAGACCTATATCTCTCTTGGGATCCCTCTATAAATTGATTGCTAAGGTGTTGGTAGGGAGATTGGCCAAAGTGATGGATCAGATAATCTCAGCGAACCAATCAACCTTCATTAAAGGGAGGCAGCTGGTGGATGGGGTGGTGGCAGTTAATGAGATCATTGATTTAACTAGAAAATCTAGGAGAGAGTGCATGATTTTCAAAGTTGATTTTAATAAGGCCCATGACTCGGTCAACTGGAGTTTTCTGCATTATATGATGAGGAGACTAGGTTTTGGGGCTAGATGGCGTAGCTGGATTAAAGCTTGTGTGTTTTTATGGTAATCTCTTTGTCCTGGTTAATGGTAGTCCAACAGAGGAGGTCAATATTCATAGAGGGTTGAAGCAGGGGGACCCGTTAGCTCCTTTCTTGTTTCTCTTGGTTGTCGAGGGTCTGAGTAGTGCTAGTAGGAGTGTCGAGGATAGAAATCTATATTCTGGCTTTAAGATAGGGAACTTTGGCCTCTCGGTTTCTCCTCTCCAGTATGCTGATGAAACTCTTTTCTTGGGGGAACCAACTGTGGAAAATTTGTGGTCCCTGAAAACTATCATGAGGTGCTTTGAGCTTTCGTTGGGGTTAAAGATAAACCTTTCCAAGAGCAATGTTTTTGGGGTCAATGTTAGTAGTGAGTTTTTGGGTGTGGCGGTGCGGTTTCTCCATTGTACTGTGGGACTGTTGCCTTTTAAATATCTTGGTCTTTTTGTGGGGGCGAATCTGAGACATGAGCGTACCTGGCTACCCCTCATTGATACTTTATCTAGGAGACTGGACTCATGGGACAATGTATTTGTAAGTTCGGGTGGTCGGGTTACTCTTCTCAATTCGGTGTTAAGTGCAATTTCGATGTTCTTCCTAAGTTTTATGAAGATACCTACAAAGGTGTGGAGAAAGGTGGTTTCTCTCCAAAGGACGTTTTTGTGTGTGTGTGTGTGTGTGGGGGGGGGGGGGGTAAGGTTGGTTAAAAAAGATTTCTTGGGTTAATTGGAACCTAGATCTCCTTGGTAAGTGGAGATGGAGGATGTTGCATCATGGATCAGGGGTCTGGAGAGAGATTATGAAAGCCATATATGGTGCCATGTTTCCTGCTCGCCACTTACGAGGGAGGCTGGGCGATCTTCGGAGGTCCTCTTTATAGTGGAAGGATGTCCCTATTGGGTACTAAGGAGGGTTTGCGGTCGGACTGGTTTCCTGAAGGTGTGGTTTTGAAAGTGGGAAACGACACAACAACTTCTTTTTGGTTAGACTCGTAGGTTGAAGGCTCATATCTACTGGATAGGTTTCCTCAGCTCTTTTAGGTTTCAGACCAGTGTGGTGAGAGGGTTGTAGATATGGGGTATTGGGTAGGAGTGGCTTTTTAGGTGGAAGATGGGGCTATCGACGGAGGAGGTTATTTTGTTGGGAGAGATGTTGCTAGCGATGGATGGTAAGGTTTCTCTCGTATGTTTGGTCCTGGAACCTGGATACTTTCGGGGTTTACTCGGTTAAGTCAGTTTATGCTCATCTCTCGCGTGGTCTTTTCCAATGGGAGCTTCCCTAATCATAATTTGGTTCCTGTTTTAGCCAGGGTGTGGAAGTCCAAAGCTCCTAGCAAGGTGGCTACTTTTGCTTTGCAACTTCTCTGAAATAGGCTGCCTACCCGCCTTAATCTTTTTAGGAGAGGTATCATAGTGGACTCGGGGAGTGTTGTGTGTGCTTTATGTGGGGTTGTAAAGGAGTCGGTGGAACACCTTTTTTTCTCCCAGGTGTGTTGTTGTTGTCCCTATCTGGTATTCCATAACTAGGTGGTTGGGTTGGACTTTGGTCCCACATTCCAATATTTTAAGTCATTTTGAGAGTTTCATTGGGTTGAGGTCAAGTAAGAGAGTTGGTCTAGGTTTGTTGCTGGTTTGGCTTGTTGTTGTATGGACTGTCTGGAACTCCCGCAATGATGTTATCTTTGCTGAAGGGACTCTAACTGTCGAGTCGATTGTGGATCGGGTGAAGTTCTCTACTTGGAAATGGTTACAGGCTAAGAGTTTTGCGTGCCTCTGCTCCTTTTATGAGTGGTAGGTGCAACCTGTCCTGTGCTGGTATCGGTAGGGTGTGTGGTGTTGTGGTTGTGTGGGGGTTTTGGCTGGCCGCCCCTGCTCAGCGTTTACCTGGCAGCTTGTTGTTTTTCCTGGGGCGGTTGGGTGTTGTTTTTTGGGGGCAGGTTTTGGGGTGCCTTTTTAAGTGGTGTTATCGTCGTTGTTTTTTCTAGTTTTTGTGTCGCTCAGTGTTTTTTCTATTGCCTTTTATTTGTTCCCTTGCACTGCTGGTGCCATTGTTTGTTTTGATTTGCTTTGTTGTTGTGTACTTTTGGGTTATTCCCTTGATTTATTTTGCCATTAAAAAAAATAATATCATCACCAACCTTCATTCCTCCAACCCATTAATGATCTCAATCTCGCTGACCTTTAACTCACTAGTATTAAACCATACATGAACCTTGAGAAGCCAAAGAGCAAACCGCAACCCATTAAATCAAAACCAGTATTTTGAGTCAAAACCTATTTGAAAGCAACAAATGCATATGGATTAAACAATAATCAACATCTGTTGAGGAAAAACAAAAAATAAG
>Ga0315914_1006418_pt1 | contig 16658 bp, 8 predicted proteins | sample MpolenodulesMG_FD_203920 | JGI IMG/M metagenome (GOLD analysis project Ga0315914, IMG submission 203920) | Medicago polymorpha root nodule microbial communities from Los Angeles, California, United States - elongated nodules | ecosystem: Host-associated > Plants > Roots > Nodule | place: USA...
GAGAGAGGCAGTTGGAGTGGGACAGAGAGCCTTAGGAACATAACAGTGTATTTTCTATTAAGACTATATATTATATAGTATATGTTGTAAAATATACTATGTATATAAAATATACATAAGGTGTAATTAATAAGTTACATAAATCAATAGTTTTTCTATAAAAAAAAAAAAAAAAATGTTATCCGGTGTCCTCGGACACCGGTTAAGGAAGTAAATATGGTAATCTGGCGTTGGAACTTGTACAGTTAACTCTTCAAAAGTCTAAAAATTGGTAATATTTTCAACTTAAAAACTTTTTTTTTATTTCCTTGACCAATGTCCATTACACATTGACATTCGCAGTAAAATGAAAAAATAAAATTATTTATTGTAATCACATGTATCGATAGTGTATCTATATTGAACACTGAACATATGTCTAATATGAAATGTCAGCCAAAATAAGCGGAGTTAATTATATAATATAATAAATGTTGTAAAAAAGAAAATATGTATTAGTATATACGAGTAGTTTATTAATTTTAAGTGGGAAGAATTAGACTTATGAGTTGGTGTCAATGAGGGGATAATTACCAAACTTTGTTTAATTTCAGTTTAATGGAAGTTGCCTAGTTGCTTTTCAACTTTGTTTTTGGCAGGTCTTGTTGGCCATCTTGAGAAAATGATTTATACACAAGGTCTGCCACGTGTCAAGATCTTGACTCTGATACCTCATCAGTCATTCCACATGAGCTCATATTATTTAATGGTTAATTGGCTTGTGCGGCACATAATAATAAATGTATCATCAAATAAGTTAGTAGCTATAAATATTAATAGGGTCTACATTTAAGTTAGTTTAGGAAAAAAGCAAAGGATCCAATACAACCCTATAATAGGGTGTACAAAGATCATTATTTCAATAGAAATAGAAATGAAATAATTTGAAGTGACTGAATCATCCTCATCTCACATATTTGAAGCGGGAGAAAAAATTAAATTGAATTTAAAAAAGTGATATAAATACCATATGGTTAAGAGTACTTTGGTGCATAAGTGGAAAAATTGCGCCAAGTACATCACATTATAGTGAATCTACTACATTAACTAACAAAAATGTGCCTTATTGTTTGCAAATAGACACTAACAGGAGTTTATAAACAATAGTTACACTCATCAATTCAACAAAGTTTTGTTTCAAATGACAAAACCGTGAGTGTCACATAAGATCTAAAGCGAGCAATACATCATAAATGTAGTATCATGACTTTAAGGTTAAAAGATTATTTTAAATATGATGATAGAAATGGAACTATCTTATTTGAGAGTCTAATTATATTACTACCGATTGATTCAGTTAGTAAAGGTATTCAACTTAATTTCACATAAATTCCACTACCGATATATAAGTATTTTTTTAAATGCTCTTTAAGTTTTGATATTTTTATCAAACTGACGTGCTTTCGAAATGTAACCCATCTAAATTTTATTTAAAAAAAAAATGAATCCATGTATGATGAGAAGTCAAACAATAGCAACGGTTGATAGCGGTTGATTTTATTGCACCATCCAATAGCCTTTTTTAGGTTGATTATTACCTAACTATTAGCTCGTGGATTTTATCTAACACTGCAATTATACCGTTGCTTAACTTGGTGATTATATCATATACCAGTCAAACAAAAACAAACTTTGTGATTATTTGGGTATTTTGACAGTTATTTTTACATTATATATTGTGTGAGAAGAGGTTAAAGTATAGGGAAATGTTAACGAGCGTTTCAGGACATTCTTTAAGCACTTTAAATAGTAAATTTTTAATGAAAAGTTGTGTATTGAGTGCATTGAAAATTGTAATAGTTAACTTTTTAAAAAACTAATTATTAAAGGCTTAAATATGATAATCGTCCCTGTAATAGTTAACTTTTTAAAGTCGTTCATTTTGAATGAAACTCAATCCAAGTAAAAAAGAAAATTAGATGTCTCACTTCCATTTCTTTGATTAGTCATGTAGGGATCCAACGGGTTTGTGTATTAGAGATACTTTGAGACCTCGACTAAGGTTAAAGATCTTAATTAAGTTGAGTTTAAATGTCACATTATTATCATCATCATCATCAAAGGTAGTGGCGGTTTCACCGCCCGGCGACCTCGGGCACGCGTCCAGGCTCCGACCCAAATTTTTTGTAATTTTTTTAATGTAAATTTCTCTGAATTTCTTATATAAACCCCTATAAATTGAGCAATTTCTTTAGATTTTTTTGATTATTTGCTTGCAATTTCTTATATAAACCCATAGAAATGTGTTGCAATTTTTTTTTACCCAAACTTTATAATAATCCTGGCTCCGCCACTCAAAGGTCTCATATTCTAATTAAATGAACTCAATTAACAAACTAATCATTATGAATAATCTGATTCAAATCCTAGTTAGAACAATTTTTGACTAAATTATATCTACTTTTCCATCAAACTTTAGATTACTAAGACTACTTCTCTTAAAAATAGAGGGTTAAGATAAAAGATAAATGCATCTTATTATAATGTTTAAATAAGACAACTTTTCATTTTCGAAACTTTTTTGTAAAGGGGAAAAAGACACCTGAAAAGGAAATGAAAATTAAGAAAATAAAGGATTAAAATGTAAAATGAAATAAGACAAAAAACATCACCATTACATTGAGAATGATGCTATATAGCACCACTATTTCATGTTGCAGTTGTGTGGGTTGGATAAGATAGAAACGCATTACTTATTTGTATTGCATATCAAATATAGGCAGTTTTTTTTTTTTTTTTTTTTACTTTTAAAATTTATCAAATAACTTACGTATCTCGTTTATATTATAAATTATATACGTTGATTATTTAATAAATCCAAAAAAAAATCTTTACCTATATTTTTTTTTCTTTTTTGGTGGGATGCGTCAGGCTTATGCAATAGTGCAATGCATAAACAACATATGAGAAGCCCAGCAATAAACAACTGAGATGACTTCTTACCCTATAAAAAGTAATTTAATATTGTGTAATTCAATGAACCATATATTATTAAACTGATAAGAATAGATACAACACTTGATAACAAAGAAAATGTATAGTCAGTCATTTCAATGTTCTTAAATGATTACTACTGAAGTCCACCTATTAGTTTATGAATGATGTATGTCTTTGTGCTTCATATGTAGGAATTAGAAAAGTGGCAGATAAGATGGAATGAATGACACATACAAAATGGCAGAGAAGGGGCCCTAAAATAGGAAGAAATTAGGTCCTCTAAGGAAAGGGATGGTCATCAGTGAGTGGTATTTTTCTTGGATTGTAGTAAGGGCAATGGTGGTGGAGTAGTATGCAATTTTTGCTGTCCACATGCTACACCATTGCAACACATATTATTAAAGGCTTGAATTGAACCAGCGTTGGTAGGGTCCATATGCAAACTACAATTTTACACAATATTTTTAGTAAAAGTTGTGTCACCAAACATTAATTTATGAGTGGAATTCAGTGCCTTCATATGGTATCTAGCTGACAAGGGTAACCGTCCTTGTTCATGAACAACAGTTCTCAAATACAACTCATTTGCAGTTACTGAATCAAAATTTGAAAATGGGGATGACAGCATTTTTTTATGTTTGGTACATCATATATAGTACTATAACTCAATTGAATATGCTGCCAATAAAAACAAACTCAAGTAAGTAAATATTTTAAGATTTTCGCTAACAAGTGCTCAAATGGCATTCATTAAAGAACTTAAACGAGAAATTTAATGTTGAAAAAAGATCTTTTTATACTTTTTAAAGTTGATTACACAATTTTCAATAATACTTCTTTTTCGAAGCTTTTGTTAACATTTTTCATATTTTAAAATCGAAAATGCCTTTTTTTTCTTTCTTATTTGATATCCTTAAAAAGGAAATTTGCTTCTCATTTCTCATAAGTAAATTTTTAAAGTTAAAATGCTTTTTGTTAATTTATATTCTATAAAATAAAATTTGTTTCTCATTTTTCATAATTTCTTAAATAAATAATTATATTTTAGAATTGATTCTAAAAATTAGATATTACCTAATAAGAGGAGAGTAAGTCTATTGGAAGCGGTTAGTCTCCCACATCAAATGACAAGTTAATATTTGAATTCCAATTAAGATGTTCACATTTAATTTCCGTCAAATACATCAAATAGTAATCTATATATACAGAAAAATTACAATATATACAAATTACTCCAGAGTATATAAATGAGACCACTCACATCTTTTATAGTTGAATTAGTGGTTTCAACTCTCAAGTTCGAATCTGGGACTTAAAATATTGTAGGATTATAACGTTTGAACAAAACAACTTTCAACTTCTCTTCAAGAAAAAACATCTTTCAACTTCGTGACTTCATCCGACCAAAGTTAGCATTTATTTTTAAGTAGCCTACTATCTAGAAATTCACTGTGAAGGAGTGAGGTGTCGGAGTTTGAACCACGACCCCTATATATATTATGTAATGTTCATATCAAACGAGTTAAACTCACGAGGTACTACGTTAACCATTTTAAAACCCAACACACACATTAACAAATTTGAAGATCAAAACTCAATTTTACTAGGCATATCTTAATTATAGTTCAATTGATGCTCATCGTCTCCTCCCCTCCTCTCTAGTGTTCAAATGTTTTTCCAATTTTGAAATATATGATGGTGAAAACATCCGAACATATTCACAACCACCAACATCAAATCCTTTAAGAATCAAAATGATATTAATGTCAAGGACATGAAGTCAACAAACATGAATTCTATGCTGTCTAATCTACACAGAATATGTTACGAGATCAGAATACACAAAAGGGCAAATCCGTAATATAAACCAAGTTAGCTGGGATGGGATCTTTGTTCAATCTATTTTTCATTTTCATATAAATTCAAAGACCATATTTTCCTAAAATTCAAAAATCAAAATTAAGGAAAACGTCACGTGGTATATATATATATGTGTGTGTGTGGAAGTAGATATGCCAAAAGGAGTATATAATTATAAACCACGTGTATGCACTAAATATGGTCCACTTAATCTTAGAAAACTACTTGTTCTTCTTAATTTTCAAGCTCTAACCCCACATAATATTTCCAAATTACGATCCGAAGATAAAAAAAACAGATTAAAAAGAAACTTTTTTTTCCTTTTCAAAGAGTCTAGTAAATTCACCATGAATAAGTGAAAAATTTGAGGTTTAAACACTAAATATAACGATGCAATCCCAACAAAACATAAATCAAAATTTAAGAGTAGTCACACCTAAACATTTAAACGATTGAATACTCTGTTAGTAATTTTTTTAAAAGTTTTTTGAAGTTGAAATAATATGATCATTCTTTATCAACACAAAAGTAATAAAATCACTCCAAATTTGTTAGTTGAATGTGACATTGAATTACTCCAAAGGCTTCCTTAGCATCCCTTCATTTCCTTGCTACTTACTCCATCCTATATTACTCCTTTTGACCTATTCTTTTCTTTATCATTTTGCACTAGCTATCCATTATTACTTTGTTTCATGGCATCACCCTAGAGAGCTCAACCCCATGAACTTTTTCCTATGAGAAAACAATCATGTTATCAAGGGAAGAGGGGGACCAATATAAAAGAGTTGCATCTAATGATTCAAACCATGTGCAAAGATGAAATGAGTTGTTAAACTTTGTTCTTTACTGTAGAATTTTTATTTTTAAGTACATAGCTTTAGGATCTTCTCTTTTGTTAAGGCTGGAAGACACATGCTCTTCAAGTACATTCCGCATGCTAATTAGTTGGCTCCTTCTTATACAAGCTTTATTTAATTTGTTTATTTGTTTGTTTTTTCCCTTTTTATTATTTTGGTCAAGACACCTTACAAATTAAGCTGTATATATTAAGAAACCTCTCTATAGAATCAGTGACAATTTATTTTATTTATTTTTAAAAAGACTGAAATGAATTTATAGTCTTTTAAAAAAAGAATCATTGCTTTTCATTCACTATTAACACTCCAAAAAGGTAATCCACTATCACAAGTTTACAAAGGAGGTTCCTGCTAGTTGAATTAAATGCATGGCTCAAGGTTCATAATATAGTTCTAATGCTCCGCAAAAAGCTTTCCATGTTGAGATTTCTTGTTTGCGTGCATTGACTTAAAATAGCCAATGGACTACCTTACATGAAGAAGAGGATAAAGACCATACATTGAACTTGGGGTAGCACTTGGGTGACATTGTGATTGGTGACATTGTAACATTGGCCAACCACAATGTCGCAAGTGTCTTTCTTCTTTCATAATAATTTTTTGTTTGTTGGGTCTAACTCTACAAAATCGATTTATAATGTGAGGATTGTCTGTCATCTACAAACACATTTTCAGACATCATTAATCCAACGTGAGACTCCTTACCACAACCCTCATGCCTAATATCGGATATTTGAAGCATGAAGAAAGTGTTATGATAGAGAGAGAAATCCGATAACAAATGACTCAATTGTTGGACACCGTATCTTAATCTAAAACCTTAAAACATCGAGTTTATGAGTCATTTCGCTTATATGTTGTTCAACCTCAAATGAAAGTTTTTTTTTATCCACATACACTTATTGCACCGTTGTTGTCACGTGCACACATAGAACACACCGCCTGACCAACATACTCAAGAACACTTTTGACACAAGGAACCAGTTGAACCTTTTATTGGCTCTAATACAACTGTTAGTTCAAAAGAGGAGTCCGGAAGACCATCCACATTGAGTCAAGAGCAAGCACACAAATGAGCGGGACACCATATTTTTACCCAAAATAGTAAGGCATAAAATTTATAGATCCTCTCACCTATATATGGTTCAACCTTCACATTTCAAAGTAATGTCCGACTTCTAACTAATATTTACTACAATCCTTAAAAAAAAAAAAAACCAATATTTACTACAAATATATCTTACACATGATACTATACTATCATAGAATGTGGTTGGACCCAAACATAGCCTTATAAAACTAGTTTTTCAAGTAAATATTATTCATCACTTATAAACACATTTTCAAATCTTATCTCATTTGATGTAACTTTTTTAACAGATTTGGTAGTTTTTACGAGATCAAAATCGTGTTTAGCTTGAAAAATTCAATGAAGGGGTTGGAACCAACTAAATAAGGGGAGATATTTTGAGAGTTTTGGCCTCAACTGGGGTTGGGTTAGGGACATACTAACAAAGTTGTTTCTTGAGAGTGGCAAATTTAGCAGCCAAGAGAGAGCTTAACATTTGAAATGAATTTAAATCTCTTATATTTAGGCAAAGACATTAGTTAAGTAAATCAATATTACTGTAGTCCGATTTTTCAGGTTTAGGAGACAATGAAAATGTTAGCATCAAATGTAGTTAACTACAACTATATTACTATTGTAGTGCATTTCAAGTAACTCCAAAAAGTCAGGGAAGATGATGAAATATAAGGTAGAAAATGAATTCGTTTTCTAAAGTTGTCTAACACAGAAGAAATTAAGAAGTAAAAAAATCTCAACTTGGAGTCGAAAAAAATAAGTTCAAGAATTTTACTCTTTACTCAACAGTTTTTGCTCATTCCCAACTGAAAAGACCATTTTACTCCTACGCAAGTTAAGTTACGTTAGCGCAAAATTTTGCGTGAGTTAAGTCACGCAGCGTGAGTTAAGTCACGCCAGTGTTAATCTGAGCGTACGTTAACTCACGCAAGCTTCTGTGCTCGTACCAGAACAGGCAGTAGTGCCATGTTTCTTGTTTTCCCAAGTTCCACCATTCATTCAAGCAAAACTCACAATTTAAAGAACATTCATTCAACAATTCATTAAATCATGCATTCATTCATAATTTAGATACGCAATATTAACGAAAAATAACTAAAATGTCATAAATAAGCGCAACTGCGCAAATGTAAATATATTACAATCAAAATGTCATAAAAATACTACAAATATAAAAAAGTAATAAAATAAGACACTACTGCTGCTCCTGTGGACTATGACTCGTACTCCTCCTCCGTGGAACTGGCTCCTGGTCAAACACGCTATACTCGGTTCAGAGGCCCTCCAAAATACTGAAAAAGAGTGGATTTGAAACCACCTATGGAATCTCCATCGCATGCTCCACTCTGACTCTCATGCTGCCGATGACCTGCAATGGATCGGGAGGATGTCTGACCCACTCATGCTCAACAATAACCTCCTGGTAGACAGGTCTGGGAGCTACGTACTCAGGAACGGGAGCAGGGCCGACGATAAGAGGATGAGATACATGGTAGAACCATCTCATGTACCCATCTGAATGCTTCCACGACTTCTCATCCGGGACCGGCTCACCCCTCTCCTGCTAGCTAACGACATGGAGAGCAAACTCCAAGAAGGCAGCAACCACATCTGCTGGGGCAAAAGGCAAAATCGTCGTAGGAGGTCGGGGAACAGTTTGAACATATCCGTACTGCCTTAGAACCCGCTCCAGCAAGTTTCACACCATCTTTTGTTTAGCGGCCATGATCCATCCGGAGTACCAGCACACGTCCTGAAAAGGTGTCACGTCTCGTTGGCGCTCGTACGGCCTCCAAAATACATGACAATGCTCCATCGAATCCATCAAGACTCTGAAGTGATCAGCATCAACAAACCCCCTTTTAGGTTTGTCATCTACCCACATACGGGTTCTCCCGTTCGTAATCTTCATATTTCTTCCTCGGAACGACATGTCTGAAGTGAGCTATAACCCATCTCTGCAAACACAAAGACAAAGAGACAAATTTATATCAACACACAAGTATCATACTAAAAAGTATACATTTACGATTAACTTAAAAAAATAAGAAAAAAAAAATTACCACAAGCAAGGTCATGTAACCACCAACAGCGCCAACATGTGAGCTGGAGGTAAGATTCAGCTGCTCATACAAGAAAGCAAGTCCCATCCCGCCCCATGACCACGTGCCTAAGTCATCTATATTCCGAATCGCAAGCATCCACAAAATATTAATGGTTTTGATGTTCTTGCCGGCAAAAAGGGTGTAGCCAAGCAAGAGCATCAAAAACGCCTTAACATAAGCGGGCCTAATACGACTCAACTCCTCCTCCTCCTCATCTGATAAATTCTCCCCCTGCAAATTGTTACACCTATTCAACAGGTGCTCATGGGGCTGTGTAAGTGACAAAGACACCTGAATTATTACTCACCTGCTCCACCGTTTCCTCCATCGGAAACAATAGATGATTCACCTTCTCAATGAGCTGTCCAACGATGGGGATGTGTAGAAGACAAGCCACATCATCTAGTGTGATGGTCATCTCCACAACAGGCAGATGGAAACTGTTGGTCTCCTTATGCCATCTCTCAGCCATAGCACAAACTAAACCGTGGGAGATGCTTTCGTACCCAGTCAGAAGGAGGGGCCTTAGATCGGATCTATCCACCGGTTCCCAGAACCAATGGTTATCATCTACTGGCAATGAAAGTGACAAGGCAGAAAACTTAAATTTCCTCCCATGCGAGACATCAGTCATCCTACGCTCCGCTTGCAACTGAAATACAAAATAAAATAAAATTAAGTAAGTAAAATAAACATGAAATAATAAACTTGAAATATAATACGTAAAATAAACTTGAAATATTCTACGTAAAAAATAAATGTCACATATTCTAACAAACACCATTAAGAAAATAATACATAAAATAAACTTGAAATATAATAAGTAAAAATAATTAGTAAAATAAATAGTAAAATATCATTAAATTAAATAACACTTAAATTTCTAACAATTCAACAACAACACTTAAATTTGGACAGTATCATTTCAATCCGCAAACTACCACATTGTAGTCAAACTAACTATAATCAACATTAACAAACATATTTCTAACTAATTTCATCATTAACAATCCAAAAAACAAAACAAAAAATCGTTGAGACATTTTATCAAACACCTACAATGCAACTTTCAATCAACTTAAAATCAAACAATTTCAAATACCTAAAACTACCACATTTCACTCTAAATAACATCTAAAATACAATTCCTAACTTAATTCATCACTAACAATCATCAAAACTAACATGCAAGACAAATTTATGAAAACCTAAAAATGTTAAATTTCTTAAAATAAACTAAGTTTTCAACCAAAAAAAAGATACAACGAAGTAGGATAATCGTCACTTACTTGATATTGTGGGAGAAATTGGCTTTGAATGGTGCAAGTGATGAAATTCGGATTTGGGGGGAAAAATTCGAAGTTGAGAAGTTTAGAAAATGAGGGAACTGTGTTGCTGTGATGCTGTTAAATGACTTAACTCACGCAACGTGACTTGAGTTACACTAAGGACACAACTAGCGTGAGTTAACTCACGCAGGGGCAGTTTTGAAATTTCAATTAGAAGCGAGCAATTTCTATTGGGTAAAGAGCATAATTCTTTTTTATAAGTTCAAACTCAATTGTGATCTGCCATAAAAAATGGGCTTTGCCTATTATGCTTGGAAATTGTTGTTAAGGCCCCCTAAAAATCTGAAAATGCTCATATCCACAACCATCTCTAGTTGGCTGCTTTTTGAATTATGCTCTTTACCCAACAAAAATCACTCACTTTCCAAAATACTCCTGCGAGAGTTAACTCACGCAGGTGTTATATCCAGCGTGAGTTAACTCACGCTGCTTGAGTTATCTCACGCAGAGGTATTTTGGTCCTCGTGAGTTAACTCATGCCAGTTGCAATTGAATGTTACTTACAATATGTCCAATAAGGTAAATAATAATATGTTTTTGTTTTGAATATGTTTTGAATATATTAATCTATCATATCAAGACTTGATTTCTAGTTTTTGACACTTGTTTTGATGTCTTTCTTAGGCTGCTGAGTTGTACTTTTTTCATGAATGATAGAAGGATTGTAACTACTCAAGTCAAAGCCCCTGCACAAGCATAATAAGTGTAAGATCTCTTAAATTTGTCCTATTTGTTTTATAATTATAAAGTATTATTTATTTTGTTGTTCATCAGCCATAATAATTACTATATGTTCATTTTTGTTGGCAGATTGAAACTTATGTTGATTGCATGTCTCATTTCAAGTGTGTTTCTCAGAACCAGAACGTGTCTTTACATTTTACTTTGCTTATGGTTTGATAAAATAGTTTGGGATTTTCAAGATGATTCATGGTTGATATTGTATTGTTCTAAAACTGCATAACAAGTTAATGTTCTACCATGTTAATAAATGTAATAAAGTCTTCTTTCTTTTGTCCGTCATTTACAATTATAAAGCTTTTGTTAGGTGTTGTAGGAGCTCCATTAATTCCTTCACCTATCATCAATTCTTCTGACAATTACCAACTCATCACTCCCAGCATTAAAGACCAACGTATTGTAAGTAAACATTCAATTGCAACTTTGCAACTAGCGTGTGTTAACTCACACGGGCCAAAATATCCCTGCGCGAGTTAACTCAAGTTTACCAGTGCGTGAGTGTATAACACCTGCATTCAATATTGGTAATTCTAGAAGGAAACTACAGTAAATGAGATAAAAAAATTGTCTTTGCATTCTTATTACAAATCACTTCCTCACAAACAAAACCCTTTCTTTTTTCTTGTTTATTTCTTGATTTCACAGATCTTCAAATCCTTGATATCCTTCTATGTTAATATAGATCATGTGGGATTTAACACATTTAGGAACTGTTATTGACTTTGGCTCCCAAATGCGTTCAATGACGGTTGAAGATTGACCACAATTATGTGGAGCAACATCCTTGGGGATGGGTGGATTTGGTAAAACATCGAGGAGGTACATTTCTACACATTTTGATCTTCTGTTTTCACTTGGTAAATGTCAGTTTTCACCTATTACATTAAACATCTATGCTGCTATGGAATTCAGATCATAATTGTAAACTCCTATGATAGTTCATAGGGATTTGACATCCAAAAACCTCCTTGTCGATAAATTTTTTAATGTAAAGGTGCTGCTTGAATTTAATCTTTATGATTAATTAATGTTCCTTGATAGCACATGGTGGTTATACTATTTGACCATGTATGTGGTATGACGTTTTGTACTTTTGAATAGGTACTCGATTTTGGATTATCTCAAAGGAAGTACAATACGTAGTACCTACTTTTCTCAATTGGAGCTTTAATCTTTTGGCCCAGACTTTTCAAATTTGTACAAGCAGAGCCCTAAAATCACCTTTGTCACCAAGTGGATCAACGCTTTTCGAGGTCAATCTCAGTCCACCGGAGCCGCCGCTGAAGAGAATAATCTTTCTATCCCCAAGAAATCTGAATCTCCTCTGGACCGTATCTTCATAATCACATCAGTGCTTCTCAGTGTTAATAGTGGGTTTATCACTGCAATATATCAATTTCCAACTATTTCAAACTACTCAAAGATGCAAGCTTTCTTGGTATGCCTTCTCAATCTTCTCTTTGCTTCTGCCATGCACGTAACCGTGGTTGGAAGAAAAGGGAAATTTAAAACCCCAGTTGGTTTCGTGATTCTCAATATCCTTGCAGCTCTGGTTATGGCCTTTTTTGGTCTGTTTATAAAATGGGTTGTGGGAATGGTTGCTATGGAATGACTTATCACAGTTGTGGGAATTATTTTCTGGGTCAGAATTTTCAATTGGTACCAGCACTGTAATCACATCAATCACCAATTGGGTGAATGTTCTTCGAGGCCAACCTCAGAGGGATAGGGATGTTGAGATGATCTGAAGGGGGAGTAGATTTCAAGGCTCTTAGATATTTACTTCACTAGTTTAAGTTTTGTCTTAATGCAATCAATTGAAATCTTGGTTTTTACAAGTATCAATCAGATGGCCAGAAGGGGGTAGTAGATTTCAAGGCTCTTAGATATTTACTTCACTAGTTTAGGTTTTGTCTTAATGCAATCAATTGAAATCTAGGTTTTTTTAAAAGGATCAATCAAATGTAATCTTTTCCATTCGAATGAAAGAATTGATATTGCTAATATTGTTTTGTTCCACATTGTATATATTTTTATTGCTGTGCTTTGTTTATTCCTTGGCAATTTATGTTGAATTTATGTGTGTCCTTGGCAATTTTTACAAGGAGGAAGCAGTGTTGCACGTTTGACATTTACAGTAAGATGATTTCTGCATTCCTGCTTTCACCTTTCAATGACGTGGATTTAATTGCTATTGACTTTGTCAATGGCTTTAGGTTATGTTGTTTAAGATTATGAAATAAAAATATCTTATTTGCCTGCATTTATTCCATTAACTGCATAATGTACATAGGAGAGAATATCAAATTGTATTTTAAATTTTAATGTAGTATAGTTATTTTGTATTTTGAGGATTTTCATAGCATTTAACTTATGATTCTAATTGGCAGTATGTCTATCTCCTAGACAATCTCTTGTCTACATTGGAAGGAGTAGAAGTATTGACAAGAGTCAAGGTTTTATACATAATTTATGGATTTTGTTAATTTGTGTCTTTAGAAATGAGTATAATAGATTGGCAATTAAGGAGAATACTCAGGATAATGTGAAAGATTACAATCATGACTTGGTGTGGCGTTTTATTGATGTCTAGACACGTCATCTAGCACCTATCTGTCCGCATTATGCAGAATTTATTTGGAGAGATTTTGAAGAAGGATGGTTTTGTATGAAGGCAGGTTGACCAACAGCGGATACTCCTGACCTTACACTAAAGAGTGCAAATATCTACATGATTCTATTGTTCTGATAAGAAAGTTGCTTCAGAAGCAACATTCAGGCTCAGCAAAAGGGAAATTAGAAAGGCTCTCCAGTGGTATCGCAGACCGAAATCAAGTACTCATGCTTGATACATGTGAATGAACAATTTGATGGTTGGAAAGCCGAGTGCCTTAGTATTCGCAAGAACAGATTTAATGAAGATTCTCGAACTTTTGCTCCGGATTCAGAAATAATGGTGGCTTTACAACAGAGTTTTGTAGGTCAATCTTCTGAATTTAAACGAACTCAAAAGTTATGTATGCCTTTCTTGAGGTTTAAGAAGGATGAAGCGATTGCACTCGTGGCCCAAACCCTGAATTTGAGACTGCCATTTGGTGAAATTGAGGTTCTTCGGGAAAACTTGGACTTGATCAAGAGATAGATAGGTTCAAAAGATGTGGTTGATGTGGAAATTTTATCTGCAGCAGATGCTGATTCTGTGACTAAAGCTGGATCTCTTGCATCGCTACTGAGAGACAATCCTCTATCTCCTGGAAGTCCTACTGCTATCTTCTTACCTATGTAGCTACTAGGTAAGTTTCTGGAAATGTCCCCTTTGTTAAAATAGGTTACACTTCCTACTTTTTTCATTTAGACACAGACATAATTTATCTTCCTCTAATTATATATCAGAACATGGGGGGAGTTAAGTTTTTGTGAAGTTTAGGAACGAACCTTTAGTGTTGTCATGCTTATTGAATTTTGTTTTCTATCATATTTTGTCACGTGTTTCTTGTTTCGATGGTGCATCCTTCCCCAACCTATGAATTATTCATTATTTAAGCCCTGATTCCAATAATTTTTTCTTTCATTCAGCCCCTTTCACAGTAATGAATATTTGTTGGTTGAAATTTGGATTGGTGTTCATGAGACCATGCACATAAAGTCTAGTTTTATGGATGGATTTCATGTAGTTGCTTTTAAGGTCTACTTTTTTGTGTTTTTCCAAAGTAGTGGTTTTCATGAAAAAAAATTGGTCTAGAACTAGATGAAAATCCTTTAGAGACAAAACTGAGGGATGAGGTAAGGAAATGATGGTAGAAGACTCTTACTCGTTATACAAGAGATATCTATAAACTGAAAAGCGGAGGCAAAGTCTACACATACATTGCATATTCAAGTCAAGATGAAGGATTTGCAAAATGAATTTGGCATTTTTTGTTAATATCTCTCTTGTCATCAATGTATTTATCGAAATTGGATTTGTTTTTCTATTTTAAAAAAAAAATATTAACTGGGAGTCATCTATATCTCATCTGTTTGGTTGAGTGAAATCAGTTTTGCATGGTGAGTTGATGTTATGTGAAAAGTGTTGGATTCTTTGAGATTTCATGGAATTGAATACAACTTAACTTATTAAAGAAATCTTTGCAATTCACATTTTATTAGAGAAGAAGCAATGTGGATGAAAGTAAAAGGCATGAGTCAACTTTAGGCTTGTTTTAATGATCTGTCTGTGTTTCATTCTGCAGGATGTCTACAAAATGAAGATATGAATCTTAAGATAAAGATTGGAACTGCAGCAGGCAAGTTTTTTTCTGTTGGCTGAAAACCTTGTGAGAACATGCTGATGTTTTATAACATTGTATCTTCAAGAAGATAGTGCATTTACAAGTTTTAATTCAAGATTTAAGATCATAGTGCAGTTGCATTTGACTGACAATCAATTCTTTTATGCTTTCTTTATGTCCAGTCAACAATTCTGTGTTCAGTAGTTATGACTTTTAGACTCTAGCATATTTTGTGATCATCATATTATGCAACATAAAAAAAATAGTAATGATTTTGGAATGCTAGATAGATTTGATTATGATCAACAGGAAGGAACCTTATACCTTATCCTCTATCTTTTTCAAAACAGATTTCAACCCAAAAACCCAACAATATGCTACCATAAACCACCCCTTCAATCAACTTCATCCAAAATTCCGCCTTTCTGATTGTCTTAGCACTTAAATTCTGATTCTCTTTTTTCAATAAAGGTTGTCATTGTTTTGTTAAATTTTGTTTTTGCCTCAATTCAATTTTGGTATATGATGGTGCGAATGAATGATGGAAACGAGAGAAGGTAGAAGTAGGGCCTGTTATAAGCCTTTATTCATTTAAAACAGTAGAATTCATTGAAAACAACACAAATTCAACATAACTAAAATTGAAAAAAGATGAATATGTGAACAAACTCAACTCTCAAATTAATAACATAAAACGATAAAATGACTTCAAAAGTGACAAATTAAAGTGATCCGGACACTCATATATCTCTAGATCTATACAACTGATGTTCAAATAATTATTTTAGGGATCGAAGTTGATTTGTCAATTTGAACAAAACGAATACCACAACAAGAAAAATAGATAGAGAAATAACGGCGGATTTGTTTTGTTTAGGTGTGCTGCCTTTTGTCTTTGTAGGGACTTTTTGTGTTTGGCTTGGTTCCAATACTATTCTGACATCTTTAAAGTCCTCATATAGTTCTTATTGAATTTGGCCTCTGGAAACACGATCTCTGAGTAAAGATTCCATTTCTGAACAATTAGTGTAGCTAGAAACAATTCTTGATTCTATGATTGCATTTTTTTCCCATTTTTCTTGTGGCTGATTCTGTTTTTCAGACGCTGCTGAATATGAAGCATATGATTAGTATAACTCTTAAGAACTAGCAAGTAAGCATGTTACTGCTGAGTATTCCTTCAACTCTCATACAACCATTCAGTTCATTGATTGAAATCACAACAGCTAGCAACCATTACTTTTAATCAAGCATAGCGTATATTTTGCTTATCTATAAGGAATCACTCCATAAAAAAAAGTTATAAAAAAAGAAGATGGAATTGATTCCTTTCCCAACATGAATTGAATAATCTATTTTTTTGCCAGAATCTGATTCCCTCCCTCCCTCCCATTGATCTGCATAATCACCAA
>Ga0315914_1006419_pt1 | contig 16657 bp, 11 predicted proteins | sample MpolenodulesMG_FD_203920 | JGI IMG/M metagenome (GOLD analysis project Ga0315914, IMG submission 203920) | Medicago polymorpha root nodule microbial communities from Los Angeles, California, United States - elongated nodules | ecosystem: Host-associated > Plants > Roots > Nodule | place: USA...
CCACCCGCGAAAACTTTATTTTTTATAAAATATTTAAAAAATGTATATTTTTTCATAGCAACAAAAACACAATAAATATATTAATAATTATTTATCTAATAAACTTTTTTCAAAAGGGCAAACTAATTATAATAAATATGTTTAAAGAGCAATAATATATTAAAATAGGTTGGTGCATATGGAAATAAGATTATAAAATTTAATAATTTTTTTTAAAAAAAGAGGGTGCGGAGCGAGGGTGGGTGCGAGGCGGATGTAAGCATCCCCCCGGCCCCGCCCCTATACTAAAAATCCAAATTTCCCCACACCCGCACCCAGTTAAATTGGTTTTCCCCCGTTAAATTCGGGGCGGGGGAGGCGGGGGCGGGGTTTGTTGCCATGTCAACTCGCCCGCGCAGCACGCGGGTCTAAGTCTAGTTTAGACTTATTTAAATATGTTCATAGAAGCGTACATCATTTTAGGCCAGGTTTTAAAAAACAGTTGGTTACCGAAAAAATGGTGCTACATTAAGGTATAGGTAACCGACGTTACCATTTTTACAGAGTGAACAAAAATTACGACGAAACGCCGTTATAGCTGCGACGAGACACCATTACAACCGCAAAAAATGACGTTCATGACAATGGATACAAAATATGGATATTTAGTACATATTTGAATATAAATTACATATTTTATCTCTTTATCTAGTTTTGAACTCCAGTCCTCGTGAGCTTAGCTCAGTTGGTATGACAATGCATAATATATGCAAGGTTGGGGTTCGAACCCCGGCCACCACAAAAAAAAAGTTTAGAACTCCAAATCTATCTCTAGTTTAAGTTATTTTGTGTAATGTTGTGAGTAATTCACACTTGCAATCCGTAATGCAACATTTGTAACAACTGAAATCGTGAAATCCTATTCGCGAGCGTTCCCTTTACTGCTACCATTATTTAAAACCTTGATTTTTGGGTGCCATGGAAATCAAAGAACTGCAAATTTTGAACATCCAACCGAGAGTATTTTGGTCATCGGAGGGAGTAACTTCAAGCCCCATTTTTTTGTAGTTCTATATGTTGTTTATGAGGCTGTGATGGTTGTATGTGGTGCAAATATGCAACCTCATAAGTCAATGAGTCGAGTTTGGCACTAATGGCGGAAATGGAGGCCTCCAGGGTATTGGAATTGGAAGAAGATTCAGACATGGGGAGTGGAAGGCAACAAAAGCAGTGACGATAAAATCTTAGTATAGATGCTATCTAGTAAAATAGAAAAGTAATGAAAATTTGCTTATCATTATTTATCATCAAAGTACACCCTGATACAAGGACCAGTAGAATGGCTCTCTGTCAAATGCAATCCTAACAGAATTGGAAAGAAGATTATCTGTACAGCTATGCAAGTGCTTGCAACGGCTGATGATAATGTGATGTAGTTAACCGTTGTGGGCGTGTGTGTGTATGTTTTTAAAATATAGTTGACAAGTTTAGGAGGAGCAACATAGAATCCATCATAACAACCTTTTTCCTGCTTGACTTATTTGGAAAATTCGTCAACTCAAGCATCATTTGATCCTGATTCTGATTCTGAACTGCTTGCTCAACACCATGATTCACCGTGGACTCATCCTTCTGTTGAGTATCATCAAGATCTTCCACCCTCAACGTCCCATTAGGTATCCTGTTGAAATTAGATCCTATCCTTCCCGAATTTTCTAGTCCTCTCAGATAAAGTTTCCATAAAATATTTGTCGGAAACAAGATCTTCAGTTAGAACAACAGATGCTTGCAACTTGCCATATGATTTATTAAACATCATAACATCTTTCTCTACAGTGCTTAGTAACACTTCCAAATCAGTATCAAAGTCCTCTTCCTCTTCCTCTTCATCTTCCTCGTAGCTAGACTCAGAGGTTGAACCGAATTCCTCAGTAGTAGATTGTGGAACCTGACATTTCAATAGAATAATGTGCATCTTATCACGCGACGTTTCTCCGCTGTCCCAAAATTTCCACTTAAGTTGGCCTGTCTTCATTAACACTGCGTTGAACTTTGGATCTCCATGTTCTATCATCAATCTTCCCCAATAGCGACGACTCAAATCTTCACCAGAATAGGCATATCGATATCCAACCCGCGAACAAGATCTTGTTTCTTCAGAAACTTTTCCCTCTCCCTTAACACCTTTTCGAATATTTGTTGTGCACTCTGTATACCATCCGTGTATGAATCATCAATAAGTTTAGGTATATTCTCCTGCACCAACTCAACAACACGTACCACATCCCAACCACAATCTTCATGTTCTTGCCTTAAACTTGTTCCATAGGCAGCAGAGGCTGGAGATTCCCCTTTAATATTGGCCTTAGCAATCATCCACGACCTCAACAAAGTCTTTGTAAAATTTGGAGTTTCATCTAACTCTATTAAAGGCAAATAATCGCCAAATACTTCTTTTGGATTCATATTTTCTAACACATGTCCTGTTCTCTGCTCGAGCATATGAGGAATTACCTTTGGAACCAAACCAGATGATAGAATTGGGATTGCCATTTTGTCTCCATGGGGAATATCAAATGAGATATCATCATCAGTGTGATTTGTTTTCTGTTCGTACACGTAAAGTCCCCAACGATTTATAATCAACTGTGATTCACATTGAACTTGAACGGTCTTCCAATTTCTTCCAAAACATGCATTAAGACCCTTCCACTCTTCGTCATTGAACAAAATCCTGAGATCACACACTAACATGTGGTGTTCTCCGACACTGCGGTAACCGTAGTCTTTGTGATATATTTCCTTTCCATCAATAAACAAATGCAACCCAACAACATGGGACTTAGAGGACACCATTCCAGGTAAAACTTCTGAGGTTAAAGTGTCTGTGGTTATCTTATTACTCTCTTTTACTACCACCAAGGTAAAACCAATTTGGAATTTTTGTTGCTGGCATCACCACTTGTATTCTTTCCTTCTCTTCATAAACCTGTAACATCAAAATGGTCACTGAACTGTTACACCAATATAATAAACAAATGCACCGTCATGTATGTAAAATTTATGGTCATTTCACATTATTATTCACTTATACTAAGGAATAAGACAACATTATCATACAAATAAAATGGTGGATAAAGTAGACAAACCATGGACCATAGCACGCTTGATGCCGTTGAAGTTAAGTGTCCACAAAATTAATCTTGCATCTACTTTCTGAATGCTTATTGGAAGTTCTGGACTCTCCTTGAGATTTCTACAATAACTCACATCAAGAATTTTTAAGACAAAAGATCCTTTTATGCATTGTGGGATAGATGCAAAATTACTGTGGGACACATTCAAGTCTTCCAATTTCGGAAAGCATTCCAAGATAATGTGGAGATCTTCATCTGATAGATTAGAACCACTTAAATGCAGTGTCACCAAATTCGAGAAGCCTTCTTCTACAATTGAATGGATCACCTTAAACCTTTTAAAAGATTTTCCAACTTGAGAGAACCCATCAATTCGTAATGTGGCAAGTTTTGGCAACAACAAGAAGCTACTTAACAGATCATTGAGCCTTTTACAAATTGACATGTCTATATATTCAAGCCCTGTGAGGTTACAAAATAGAATTTGGAAACTTCTTAATAGCAGTACCTATCATCAAAACTATCAATGGCTTATCCATTTTTTGCATTACATCAGGGAAGTGTGATAGTCTTCTGCATAAGTTAAATTAGAGAAACTCGAGACATGGAAGATACATTCTTGGCACAAAACTTTTGAGTATTGTACACTCTGAAGCACTCAAGTACACAAGGTTTGGCATAAATCCAATGGACTCATCAAACCTTACCAAATTACGGCACCTGTCAAGTGTCAATACTCTTTAATTTATAGCTCCAGAGATATCGGGTCTGTTTGGTAAAACCACTTAACGAGCTTATAGCTTATAGCGGATAGCTTATAAGCTCGTCTGACAAAAAAAGCCCCGTTTGGTAATGGTCTTTCACCACGAGCTTATAGCTTATTTCACAAGCTTATAAACTATTTTTCAGACGCTATTCCAAGTAGGGTTTGAGCTTATAGCTTATAGCTTATTATTATTTGTTCCATTTTTACCCTTATTATTTTAACTAAAAGTCATATTTACCCTTTATCATTTATTATACTTAAACTGCTAATGGACGGCTTATGCTTTGTTTAACACGTTCAGTGCAACAACGCTGATGTATAGTGACATTATTTTCCTTAAAAAAAAAATGTGACCTATGATTTTTATAGGTATATACATAGATTACGTATTTTCCCGTCAAAAAAAATAAATAGATTACGTATTTTGTTTTTTGTTGCTATTCTTTTAACACTTTTTTGTTTTATCATTTTTAATCCTATTGATAGATTATTTTTTACTTTGCCTATAAAATAAAATTTTATACTTTATTCATTCATAAATTATACAAACTGAATGAAATAAAAAGAACAAAATTTTAACCAAAAATATATATTGAGTAGAATAATAAATTTAAATGACTTCCTTAAAAAAAAAATTAAATGACTAAATATCTTAAATATTTATGACCTCTCAAAAGAATTATTATGAATAAAAAATGTCCTTTTATGTCAATTTACATTTATCAGCTAGTTGAACCGTTAATTTTACCAAACACTTTATCTAGCTTATCAGCTATCAGTCAACAGTCATTAGCTATAAGCTATCAGCTATCAGTCATCAGCTATAAGCTATCAGCTAGCTTATAAGTTATCTGCTACTTTTACCAATCAGAGCCGAGGTATTTGAGTTACAGAATGACACTGAGAGAGATTAATGAATGTCAAATCCTCAAATATCTGCAAAGAACATACAATTAAAATGATTAGGGACAAATTCAATTAGATCATGCTAGTTATGATGCCAATTTTTTTCTTCCAGTTCCAACATTAATTTGCAAATGTGTGTACCTGAAATGGCTTTTCCATCATCAGAAAGCTGTGAGGTAACTTGAAATCAACAATTCTTTGGGGAATAAAATCATCTGGAAAAGACTTTGATGGATACCCCTTCCAATCAAGTAGCCGTAAACTATTTGGTAAAGAACTAGGAGCTGCTGAAAATGTTGTATTCCGAATAATCAGAATTCTAAGGTTCTCCATGTTCTTGAAGGCATTATCATCTTTCCAATTATTAACTTCCTCATGAGCAGGGGGGTTCTAGTGTTATTCCTTCAATTTTACTACTTCCCTGTATATAAAAACATGTAAGCAGAGTTAACCCTAGATGCATTTGCAATATATAGTACCAAAACACATATATATACAAGCATGATAAAAGGGGACATTGACGTCTAGTAAGAATTGAGTATTTTGCAATTATTATTATATACATTTACAATAAATACATTTACAATGTATACTTACTTAGAAATTGGACGTCGGATTAAAACTATTTTATGTCATTGTATGGTTCCCTAGCATATGGTGTTTAGATGGTTGTCAAACTTAGACATTGGAATGTTTTAATTGTTTAGCTTTAGTGTTTTTTTTTAATTGTAATATTCTCAATATCTACAACAAGGGTTTGAACGGAGAGAATGCTTGTTAAAATTGATTGGTAGATACATGTTAGGATAGCATTTAAAATCCTAAAACATGGTTTCAAATGATTTTGTTACATTTTAATGTTGGCTAAAATGCACTTTTGGCCCCCTATGTTTAGCTCTGTAGCAATTTTGGCCCCCTATTAAAAAAAAAACCATTTTCCAGCCACTTTACTCCCTTTTGCAACTCATAGACCCCCTTTGATTTTGACCGGGTCAAAGCCAAGTGGCCACTCAATGGACGCCACGTGGCTAATTTCTGAATTAAAAATAAAAAAACGCTACATTTTTTTTAATGAAATTAAATAATTAAAATAAATTAAAAATAACAACCAAAAATTAAAAGAAAAAAGCAAAAAATTGGCTGCAGCATTCTTCTTCTTCTTCAGACTTGTTTCAATGGCGGGTTCTTCAACTTCTTCAATCATGCGTCTCCAACTTCTCACAAAATCATCTTTCATCTCAAAATCAATTGAAGAAATTTGCCGCGAAATCAAATCCACCGATCCACAAACCAAATCCACCACACTTCAAAAACTCACCTACCTCTCCTCCATCCATGGAATCGACATGTCATAGGCTTCCTTCCACGTTAATGTCCTCTTCTCTATTCCTTCACAAACGAATCGGTTACCATACCGCTTCAATTTCCTTCAACGATTCAACGCCGCTTCAATTTCCCTCGGGATCTGTGTTCGCCATCTCTGACATCGTTGATGATGATGATGATTATGAAGAATTTCACAGATTTGATTTGAATTTTGCAGAACGATGATGATGATGATGCAAAGGTTATACATAGACACAGAAACATACCCTTTGCACAGTTAACAATTATGTTAAACAACAACGCACACTCGACGATCATTCACCTTTTCACTCTTATATATTCAACGCCGGTTCTTCTTCTCATCACCAATCAACTTTTTTTATTTGTCGGCGTAAGTATATGTTTGTATACTTTGGTGTTTGAATTTGCTAAGTCTGGTTATTCTACTGCAGAATAGGAATTTCATGGTGTTTATGGGTTTTTTTTTATATAAGGGGATGAAGGATGATGATGAATATGCGAATTTTTTTTTATTTTATTTTTTTAATTTTCGAGTTTTTTTTTCTTTTTTCTTTTAATTTTTGGTGTTTCTTTTAATCTATTTTAATTATTTAATTTCATTAAAAAATACTTGGCATTTTTTTGTTTTTAATTCAAAAATTAGCCACGTGACGTTTATTGAGTGACCACTTGAACTTTGACCCGGTCAAAATCAAAGGGGGTCTATGAGTTGCAAAAGGGGGTAAAGTAGAGGGGCTGGTGGTTTTTTTTAATAACGGGCCAAAATTGTTACGGAGTCAAAAACAGGGGGCCAAAAATGCATTTTACCCTTAAATGTTTGTAGCATTTCCCTGTGTTAAAACTCAAACTGAGAAGTCATGGATCAATTCCTGAGGATTTCAAAATCACAATGTTTCTAGGAATCAATACACTTACAGAGAACAAATCAATTCATGCATAATTATGATGAACATGAACCGATTCATACAGTTCCCAGAATTATCCAAATTCAATTCAGTGGAAAAGAATCTCATATTTTTACATGAGGTCGTACAATAGATGATATGTGACTGAACCATCGTAAATCACGGTGTCATATTCTTCATTTCTGCAATTTACTTTCAATTGTTCTTGTTTGGAATTGCTTGATTATTGTTAAGTATTATGTTTTTCCATTGATTTTGATTCTGGGACTGTTATTTTGATTAAAGATTAATTCAATTGAATATCAAATTGATCTTTGTTTGATTAATTAGTCAGTGTTATTTCATCTTGGATCAATCAATTTCAATAGAAATCCTTCACAAAAGTTGGAAAAAGTTTTGATTTTTTACTAATCGCATAAAACTATTCAACTCCTCTTATTGAGGTCATTTGAGTAACATTTACATCAATAATGCATCTCCATTAAAACTCTACAGGAAAATATAAAAAGTAGAGATAAGAAAAGTTAAGTACTCACAGAGCTTTCTTTGAGTACTTGAAGAACTTCCTTATGAGACCATAATCTGCTACGGTCACCGAGGTTTAGCGGAGACTCCTTTCTGACAACCTCTCTGCCCATATCTTGTATTAGGTCATGCATATCCAAGCAGCCATTTTCATCAATATTTATGAGAGATTTCATAACAAATGGTCGAATACTTGTGAAGAAACCACAAGCCTTTAATATGCTTTCAACATACTGCCATCTCTCCCCTTTAAATAAACAAGCAATGTCCAAGAAAGTTTTCTGGTCCAACTCAAACAAACTAATATAGCTTATTTCAAGTATTCCTTGAATATCAGCATTTGGAATTTGCTCATATTTGTCCAATTCCATTTCCCAATCCTTTGGGCTCCCACCCTTCAAATTGGAGGCTATTACTTTCAAAGCCAATGGAACACCCTTTGCATAACTCACAGCACGACTAGAAACACCTTCATACTTTTCTTCCGGATTACTCTTTATTAAAGGCATGCAAGCAAAAGAGTTTTAGAGAGTTGTAATCATTCAGCTCTTCCATTTTATATTTTTCAATGATAGCACCATCCATTACATGCCTATCTATCAGTGATGTGTCCCTTGTTGTTATGATGATCCAGCTACCGGAACCAAACCAATCAGACCCTCCAGCCAACGCTTCTAATTGATTTATCGAATCAACATCATCGAGAACTAGAAGAACTCTTTTATGGCCAAGCCTGCGCTTGATATCAAATACCCCACCAAAAGTACTTCCCATCATGGCCTCTGTCTCCTCGCCCATCTCAGATAGAAGTGTCTTCTGGAGATCTTCCAGGCCTTTCGTTCTTTTGCTTGATTTTTCTCTGACATTAGCAAGAAAACTCGCAGCTTCAAATTGATGCCTGATCTTGTTATAGATATCCACGGCAAAAGTAGTTTTTCCTATTCCGCCAGCTCCAAAAATTTCCAGCATTAAAACGGAATCACGAGACTCAAAATTCAAAAGTGGTTTCACCATTTCAAAACGAGAATCAAGTCCAACTATGTGTTTCATTGGTAAAGGGATAGGAGGTAGTTTAGCAGAGGTGTCTTCAACAATCTTCTTGATAAGCTCAGGTTCATACCTGCAAGAATATACACTCTTCCTATTTATTTATATACATGTATTCAGCTTTGTAATTAATAACCAAAAACAAATAATTAACTGATGAGGAAATACAAGTTATAGTCACAAAATTACATGGATTGACAACATATTTCCAAAACCTTATTATAAACATATAATCGCTTTCTAATATGATTGATGGATTGCTGTTTGTTTCGAGAAAAAAATACATTATCCTTACAGATACATGCAACCTAGATACATTATCCAAAATTTATTATCCATAAAGATTACATATCCTCAATTCTTTACTTGTCACAATCACTGCAAATAAGTGCTTCTCCACCATTTTGATCGCTTTCTAATATGATTGATGGATTCCTCAAGTGGTATCAAATTTTCAGCAACTTTTGCTTCTACAAAAGGGTTCTATTTATAGAAGAATTCTGCTCTTCTTCCAGCAAGTTTCGCTTCCACCCAACCAGATTGGCCAAAATACCCCTGCGCTAGTTAATTAACGCATGTATCAAACAAACGTGACTTAATTTTGCACATGCGTGACTTAAGTCACGCCGCATGAGTTAACTCACGCAGGTATTATACCCCGCGTGAGTTAACTCATGCTAGTTTACACATCAATCAAACACTCAATTGTGGTGTGCACTATTTGACACACTAGGTAGCACTCATAAAAATGTATGTGAAGAAGAAAAATTATTACCTCTTGGACAAGATCATCCCAAGCATCCTGAAAATGGGTCCCAAAGAGGAGACCAGCCCCACCTTGGTCAGTGGGGTCCACTGAAGTTCTGCCTATATAAACCAAGAACATGGACCCTTTACTTTTCATCTCTGCTGACCTTGAGCTAAGAAAACCTGCCAAGTCTGTTTGGAATTGTTTCTTGTATGCCTTTGTTGTTATGTCACTAGCACCATAGATAAAAACCCTTCCTTTGTTGTATGCATTTGACCTCTTGTCTTGAATAGATTCTGGTCCCTCATTTTCTATGTGTAAACTAGCGTGAGTTAACTCACGCGGGATATAACACCTGTGTGAATTAACTCATGCGGCGTGACTTAAGTTACGCATGGGTAAAATTAACTCACGTTTGTTTTACACATGCGTTAGTTAACTAGTGCAGAGGTATTTTGGTCAGTTTGGTTGGGTGAGAGCAAAACTTGCTGGGAGAAGAGAAGAATTCTTTATAGAATCCCTTTTGTGTTCATCCAGTCAGGCGTTATTGGGCTTGTACAAGCCTAATAACCCATTCGCTTGATTTGCTAATTTTATTAGCACGACTTACTAAATGCACCCTCCAAATAAGTCTAACTTATTTCTCTCGTTCAATTGTTCTTTTATGTGTGACCCTGTTAGGTTAGACGTCATGATTCGGGTTCGAACCCTGACACCTCCACTTTGTGTACGTGAGTTTAGTTTATGATGCTTTTGTCATTTTCTCCATCTACCAAAAAAAGAAAGTTTAAAGTAGTTTTTTTTTTTTTTGAGAATTGTGTATTCAGCACATTGAAATATAAAAAAAAAACAAATTTTTATATGAAAATTATCAAATGTTTTTATTTTTAAAAGTTTAAGGTATGATCCATGCCATAATATCTCACAAGTTCATCCGCGGATCCAAAAAAACCTTATCTAATCTTCTTTCCCATTTTCAAGTCAATGGCTTACTTTCCTCCCAATTTCGCAGCATCCACATGTGTGCTTCTTTTTTATGTCTCACTTGTATAAACTAATCACATACACACATGCTCATGTGCCATCCTCGAAAAACACTTATTACCATGGCAAATAACGAAGAAACATCCTCAGATTACACACACGATGTTTTCTTGAGTTCTTCACCAAAAGGAAACAGCACAACATTTACCGATTACATCTACCAAGCCTTGCTCGATAGTCAAATCACAGCCATCAGATACAGTGAAGACATCACAACAACAACAATCGAGAAATGCAGAATTCCTGTGGTTGTTTTGTGCGAAAACTACGCATATTCCACACGGTGTCTTGATGAACTCGTCAATATCATTGACTGTTGTGATACCCAACAGAAAGAAGTTTGTGTAATTTTTTATAAAGTTGAACCATCGGATGTTTGGCTTCAGAGAAATTGCTATGAAAGGGGTTTGATTGAACATGAGAAAAGTTTGGGACGAGATTCAGGGACAGTGAAAGCATGGAAGCTGGCTTTGTCTAGAATCCGTGATCTTGGTGGAGAACATTGCAGGGATGATAAGTAAGTTTTTTTCTATTTCTAAAAAAAAAAGAATGATTTTGACACCCATAGTAAAATATTTTACACCGTCAGCAAATCCAAGTCAATTGTGTGCACGATTCTAAGGTTGGCTTGAATTGACTTATTTAAGTTTATCCTGACTTAAACTTTTATGTCACTATTTAAGAAAACATGAAAATAGTTTACGTCCATAGATTATTTTCCGCTTATTTCATTTTGTTCTCCAAGATAGTTTATTAAAACAATTTATATATAAGCTATACAAAAACACTTTAAATTTATTTTATTTTTTTGCTATGAACAATGGATTGCTGCAAGTGGTAAGGGACTTGGGTCTATTAAGCATTCGACCAGGTTCGATTTTTAGCTCATCTATATGAAAAAAATCCGTTTGTGAGGGTAGAACTCACCTTGTGTAGGTTTCACAACTGAGATTAGTCACTAGTTTAAACATTTGCAAATTAATATGATTTATCCAGAATTAACGCGGCCTAAGTCATTGGTATTATAGAATGAAATAAGGGAAATGTTAACTAGTGCCCCTGGGGCACTAGCTAAGGAAAACTAATATAGAAACTTTGCAATGGAAAATGGTAAAAAGTAGAATGTTCGATTTTATGAAAGTCAAAAAGTTGTTGTTTTTAACAAAAAAATTATATTTTTACTTCCTTAACTAGTGTCTTGGGGCACTAGTTAACATGTCCCATGAAATAAATATGGATAAATATGAATACGTTGAATTCCTTGCAGATATGAATCTAGCTACATCAAAACGATTGTTAAAGACATCTCTGCTAAATTACCTCCCCCTCCGGTACCTTTTGAAATTAAGCACCCTATTGGACTTGATTTACGTTTTGAACAGTTGAAATCACTTCTAGATATTGAATCTGATAATAATTCAGTCTGCATGTTGGGAATTTGTGGAGAAGCTGGAATTGGCAAAACCGCATTGGTCTCTTACTTGTACAACAAAATCAGACATCAATTTGAAGTTGCAAGTTTTCTTACTAACATAAGAGAAAAGTCGAACAACAATAGCATCAACGGTCTAAAAGACCTCCAAAGGACACTTTTGTATGAAACTGTTAAGGGGACACAAACTATGGTGGACACTGCATTTGAAGGACACTCTCAAATTAAAGACAAACTTAGCCATAAAAGAGTTCTTTTGATTCTAGACGACATTGATTCGATAGAACAGTTGAAAGCACTAGCTGGAGGATGTGATTGGTTTGGTTATGGTAGCAGGATTATTATAACAACAAGAGTTGCAAATGAGCTAGATAAGCATCATGTTACTATTAGGAAATATAAAATGGAGGAACTTCATTCATGTGAATCGCTTGAACTTTTCTGTTGGCATGCCTTTAAGATGAGCAAGCCTGCTGATAACTATGCAGATATTTGCAATCATGTGGTGAATTTTGCAAAGGGCTTTCCAAGGGCTTTGAAAGCACTAGGCTCCAATTTGAAGGGTTTGAGCGTAGAGGAATGGAAAATGGAATTGGTGAAATATAGGAATGTTCCAAATGCTTTTACTTTTTTGGTTGATTCTTTATGAAAAGGATTGAGGGTGATGTCAAACCAATTTCATCAACTATTAATTATTATATTTTTTGTAAGTTGGGTTTCGGAGCTCACATGGATCAGACCATCAGTTTTATTTTTATTTTTGGAGACCTTATAATTAAGGTTTAAAGAGCGCTTTTAAAGGTATTTAAAATGTTCACCCAAAGTGCTAACGTTGACGGCGTGACTTGATTAACAATTCTTATTTGTTGTGGTTGATGTTTGGATTTCAAAGAAAGAAAATTATGACAATTATTGTGCATTGAAAATTTTCTTTAATGCAACTTTTTTTTAGAGACCTTAAATGCAATTTTGATTCTCTATTTTCGTAAAAACGTAATTTTGATCCATTTTTTTCTAATTGCACAATTTTGATCCCCCATTTAACAAATTTCGATCAATCCATATTTTTTCCATCCAATTTATTAATGTGACAATAAATTGTTCTTTTCCAACCCCTTGTATCATTTCAATTTAGTTTAGATGATGGTTTTGGTATATGACACGATAATCCCAATAAGCAATACAATATTGTTCATTGAATATTATTTTTGTCGGTAGAAGTGTCGTAACTGTTGAGACAAAATCCTTATTTGATGTTTTAAAGATTACAAACATATTATATTTATTTAATCTTGTTATCTACTAATTCATTTTGTGAGACTTTGTTTCATGAGAACAATCTGAGAACATGCAAATGAAACAGTACATCAAAAGTTAACAAGTCAGCACAAGAAGAAAGCATGATAAAATGTTTAAAGATGATGTCTTGGGCCCAAAAATGGTTCGACCCATTTGAATACCAAAGGCCCATAAAGAAATAAATATCTCATGGATAAGATCACATGACTCATTAAGGCATGACATCACTAAAACAAAAGGACATGACATAATCAAACATTGCACAACAAGTAAACAACTCATTACAGTTGGTTCTCTCATTCGCAAGCAAGCAACAGTGCAGACAAATCAGACAGAACATTCTGAGATCGTTATGTCTATTTTTAAGAAGAAAAGTGAAATCAAATGAGACTTTGGACAGCTATCAAAAACATGTCCAACAGCTCCATTTTCACCCTTGATGATCAAGACACTCCTCACCTATAAATACAAGTGGTTTTGAAGGTTGAAAGCAAGAGTTTTGAAAGCAAATATTCTCTCAAGTGAAAAACATCACTACATACAAAACTCTTCGCAAACAAAGCAAATTCCAAGCTCTCTCACCATATCTTTTGGATCTTCTCTTTTGAATTAGCTATTGTAAATCTCAAACAAGTGTTGAGTATTTATTTGATCCAAACAAAATCTCATTATACAATGTGTGTTGTAATTCTCAAGTCTATTGGGCTTAATAGTTTGAGATAGAAAATTCCAACCTTTCTTTTGCTAGTGCAAAGAATTGTAGAAGCCTGCTGAGGTTGATAATATAGGTGTAACAGACTGATCTGGTGTGATCAAAACCTTATAGTGCTAGTCAGAAGTTTCTATTAGCAAGACAACTATAATGGATAATCTCACACGAGGTGTGGGGACTAGAACTAGCCGGGTTTGGTGAACCAGAATAACTCTCCTGTGTTATTCTTCTTCTCTCTCTTGATTTAAAGTTACACAACACACACACACACACACTATCACACTTATATTTATTAATCTCCAGAATATTCTGGTCCTAATTAATTACTATCAAATTAATCTAGAGTTCTCTGATCCCCAATTAAATAATAACATTGTTGCATTATTTTATTCAACATTATACTGCTTCCAGAACATTCTGGTTCAAGATAAAACAACTGCTTAAATATTTAACTAAAGTTTAAATTTAGCATATAATATTGTTTTATCATTTTATCTTACATTAATCGTTCTCCAGAACATTCCGGTCCTTGTTAAAATAAACTTATATTTTAACTTAACATCATTTTTCTTATTCTGGTTATAATCATTCTCCAGAACATTCTAGTCTAATCAATTAATTGTTATATACTCTAATCTTGTTGAACTAATATACACCAAAAACATTCTTGAGTATATAAATATAAATATAGCAGAACTATTTACTTATATAAGGGGAACTACATGTTAATGAATGTAGCAAAAGATATGTATTCAATTTTTTTATTATATTAGGGGAACTATTTACTTATTTAACCCTATTATAATTGACCCGCAATACTATTTTTTTCAAAGTGTGTTAAATAATTATTTTTTGCTAGATTATTAGAAATAAAAAAAAATATATTGAGGAAGCAAAGTGTAGATTTTAACATAAGAGGGGAGGAGAACGTAATTCAAACTTCTCTTAGGGGAGGGGAGTGAAAAGTTTTTTAATATGTTTTGAATAAGAGATGAGAAGAGTGTATATTTTAACATAAGAGGGGATGAGAGTGTAATTCAAGTATCTTGAAGGGAAATGAGAGTGTAATTTACTCTAAAAATAATCGATGAGAAATTTCGTAAATGAGTTAATTAATCAAGCTAATTAAGGGGGTTATTAGACCTAGTTTACGTGTAATTTAAATACTAACGTATTGGATGAGTTAATTAGTTAGTTAGACGATAGTTAATCGATTAGGAAGGTGAGCTAAAATTACTCAAAAATAAATAACGGTATTTTGGGGTGTTATAATCTACACTTAAAAATATTCTAAATATTTTGTTGAAAGCGACCTACATCTCGTGAGAGAGAAAGAGAGATTTTGGATTTGTTTATAAAATTTCAACTTTTTATAGAACCATGTGATTATAGGTAACAAATTTTTGTTTAAATTTGTAGATAACAAAAACAAACTTTATTTAAACAAAATAAACTTGAGTTTTTCAAATAAACAACGATAATTAGTTTTATTGAAAAAATAAATAAGAATAATCGAGAAATGATAAAATTGACAAATCTTACATTTAGGGTTTGTTTGTTTCCAAAGAAAGAAAGTGAAAAAATAGCAAGGAGGATGGAAAGTTCCTTAAAAGATGTACTTCCACCGTTTGGAACCATATCAGAAAGGAAAGAAAAGTTTGCTTTTTATGGGACCCACACACAGAAACCTTTCCATCCAACAATGGAGAGAAAGTTAGGAATGAAGCTCTAATTTTACAAAATGACAAAACAGCCTTTACTTTGGTATATGTTTCCACCACACTACTTATATCTTTTTTTCTTCAATTTATTTGCTTCCCAGGTCAATTAGCCAAGGCTTCAAGTATACTTATTAATATATCATTTTTGTTCAATTTATTTGTTTGACACATGTTTATCCACCGTTGATTGTTTTACATGGTGTACTCCTATATTATATAAATATATAATATAACATACTAATATATCATTTTTATATGAGGGTTATTAAAAAAAAATCATTTTTATATGAGGGTAGTTTTGTCATATACTAAATATAAATCTTTCTTTCCTTCCACTTTTTATTCACTTTCACTCAAACCAAGCAACTATAAAAATCATCTTACTTTCCATTCACCTTCAACACACATTCATTCCTTCATCAATCTTTCCTTTTACTTTCTTTCCTTATACTTTCTTTTCTCTTCCAAACATACCCTTAAGCTATCAAAACAAAAAATAGAAACGTTAAGTCTATACTCAAGCGACGTTTTAAAAGAATCAGATTATTTTAACAATGAGGAGGTATGTAATCATTGACATGTGCTGCCAATCAATTAACAACCTCGTCTGGGGTTGTATTTTCGCTCTCGTTTCTGTCAAAAATAATATTAATCAATGTAAGCAAGTGTGAAACCCTATTTCACTGTATTTTCCAATTCACACTAAATTTTCTCTTGGTATATTGAAAATGAATGAATGATTATAGTCATTACGGGCGAAGTCTCCATGAAATGGCAATAGTGTGACGGGTAAGCGAAGGTCTACATGTTTAATTAATGAATCATATTATACTCTATATATAGTTTTTATCAAATTATAAAAAAATGAAAGTCTGAATTTAACTACTCTCATAGTTTAGTAATATATCGATTGTCCAAGACTTGGGAGTCGTTAAGGCTTAATAGTATATGTTTTGCTCAGCTGTCAATGCTGATTATTAAAATCAAAAGAGCAAGAACCTTGACCCTAGAAGTATTAAAAGACAATCTTCACCAAAAAGAAATAAACAATTCCAAAAACAATCCTAATATTTTGTTTAGACTCTGCTA
>Ga0315914_1006421_pt1 | contig 16655 bp, 5 predicted proteins | sample MpolenodulesMG_FD_203920 | JGI IMG/M metagenome (GOLD analysis project Ga0315914, IMG submission 203920) | Medicago polymorpha root nodule microbial communities from Los Angeles, California, United States - elongated nodules | ecosystem: Host-associated > Plants > Roots > Nodule | place: USA...
TTAGGTGGAGATTTTACCTTAACTTTGGAGATAACCCTAAAGAAACTCTTACGAGAACAAATTTTAGGAACAAGATTCAGCTATGGGTTGATTCGGAGAAATCATTTGATGCGTACAGAAGGAACATTAAATTGAGTGAAAAATGGTCTGGAGAAGGAATGGGTCGATTTTGAACTCATAGAAAGGAAGAAGAAATGAGATAATAAACTTATAAAAACAAATCATGCACATACATATGGTACATATCCGGTAGATACATACAGAACTCTTGAATTAAGGGCAAATTGAAAAATTCAGGGGCATAAAAGATTTTGGGGGAGCTTATAAAGAAACGTCAGGTCAAGAAAATGATTGGGCTCAGAAACATAAAATGGCCCAATTATAGCCTACCATTACCTAAAGAAATGGGCCGTCCAAACCCATTAACACATAGAAGTTTGCTCGATAGGCCCCTCGAATTTCCAAAGAATCCCCTCACATGTCCTAACTCCTGATCGTTGGTGTTCGGTAGTTAAATCCTAATCAAGGAACAAGACTTACCTGAACACAAAAGCAGACGCAAAACACAAAATATAAGCAGGACAAAAGCATATGCATTTCCATAACACACTCAGACATATTCAAACACTCAAAATTCTTTCATTGGAGTTGTGGCATAAAATATGCGACTTCAACCAAATTCATACAACTCAATTTCGAATTCATTCATCAATCACCCAAATTCGTAACTTAAAATTGATATGAAACATGTTCAGAATACCAATATATAGAGTGACATAAATGTTGCGGTATTAAAATTTTAATTAATATACATAAGAGTCCTTATAACCAAGGGGAAATATCTAAATACGTAAAGAAAAACTAATTATTGAGACGCTCGTTCTACATAATATAAATACATCTTTCTGTTACACCTCACTCGCTATTTGGTGACCAGGTCCATTTCTTGGGCTATATGATTTAGAGTATCATATACGGATTTGGATTTCCTGTTGTAACATACAGCAGGACGCTGTAACAGATCAGGACTGTCCGGTCTAAAACGTGTGGCTCAGATTGTTTAGAATGATTTCGTACCTATATTAATCTGTACCGTTTAATCTTTAATTAATGGTCAGGATCCTGTACAGTGTGAAAACTGCATGCTTTACTACAACACGGAATCCAAATCCATAATATACATCGTCATAGCGGTACCAATTTCTATCCCATCCAACATCATGAGCCTAGACACTACAAAAAATTATTAACGAAGCTTCAAGACACTATACTAAATAAGATAAAATTAAGCACTAAGGAAATCTTAACTTTTCTAGATCCTTCTAGTCATATGAACTATAGTATCCATATCTCTAGGCTTTTCATTGTAATTAATGCTCGTAGATCTTTCTATTTTGTATTGTAGAGCCTTATAAGAGGGGTATAAATAAGGATCACTACCAAGTATGTTCGCATTCAAGCATATTAAGATACCTCAGAATTGAGTTTGAGTGAAGAAATCAATGAAAAAGTAAGCTTTCAAGTGAGCAAGGAGTTGCTTTTTCAAAACTTCACTTTGCGGACATTTGTTCGTGAAGCTAACACCGCCAAACAAAACAACCACGAACCGCCACGATCTTCACCAAAAAAGATCATCGACCACCATTGTTAGAATATCACCTAGAAGACAAAATGACAGATTTTTGCATGAAATTGAGATGGCAGAAATGTGACACTGATGAAAGTAAAGTTCAGCAAGCGCTAAACCTAAAATGATAACCAGACAAGTTGCATGCAACAAACTTGGCAATTGGTTTCAGAAAATAACGAATGTTAAGCTTAAATACTAGGGAAATAAGAGTGTCCCTTTGGAATTAAGAATGTTCTTAATACTATAGTACATTTTGAGATATATTGGTTTTTCGAAATGAAAATTGTTCTTAAAAGCATAGTCCATTTCGATATATATTGTCCCTTCGAAATGAGAGTGGTCTTCAAACCACAGTCCCATTGGTTTTCTCCTTCCGAAGTTAGACAGATGGAAGTATCGTACTTGAGTTCCACGGTACCGCAGTAGATAGTGTCACATTCGAGTGGTTTCATTGAGGGCCATGTATTTCTAGAACAGATCCTACATTTAAGAGAACTTTGATATAGTTGTAGCTAGACTGTTTTATCTTAGAGACACCTTGGTTAATATTCTGCTTGCAAAATTTGGACAGTGTTACGAAACGTCTTAAGAAGAGCGACTTAGTCCGCAACTATTACTAGTATTATCTTCATCGGATGAAAATCTTTTCTAAATTCAAAAACAACATAATATTCGATGGAAGGTTGCAAATTTGGTGAAGGTGATTGATAATATCAAAAGAATTGCCTTTATCTCGTTTGAGTATATACAAATGGAAGGAAAAACAACTTAATTTTTTCGGAGTGTGTAGAATTGCTCAATAATGTCATGTACTCATGTATGCAAAGTGCTTGGAATTTAACTTTCTGTCCCCGAAATCTGAATCTGCGTTTATGTTTCCTGTGATTTGAAGCTCTTTCAGTGATTGGTGGAACATTGTTGTACTTTTGTTTCAGTGAAGTGCAGGGTCACGACTTCTATTAGCATATTTAGCATCATGTAATTTTAGATAGCATGTTTAAGTAATTGAATTGAGTTTTTTTCTCTTTCTTTTTTTACCAAAGCAAAGTTAACTATCATTGATCAACCAATGTTCAATACAAGAAGGATAAAAAATAAAAAATATGGTGACTAGTTCAAGAATAGGTCGCCCTAGCCAAAGTATGAGTAACCATGTTCGCTTGTCCGCTAACAAACTTTAACTCGAAGTTGAAATGTAAAAATAAATGATAAATAATACTAGAAACAATAATATAGAATTCCGAATCAAGTAATTGAATTGAGTTAATAGACTTTTCTTCTATACATATTGCAGAACCTGAACCTGGTATTACCTTGGGACTTAATTAGTAATTTGTTTCCTAGCTCTTGGCATATCTATACGCATCTTTTGTTGAGCTATTCCCTTAATAAAATTTTCTCTTGTAAGGAAAAAAAAACCATCAAAATATTAATTTAAATTTGTTTTTAATAGTCTCGTGTACATTCAATTTGTGAATAATATTTTTTTTACTAAAATATTATTTGTTATATAACTAGACAAATTCTTTCCAAAAAAAACTAGACAGATTTTTACTTAAATTTAATTAATAGTGAGAAAAAAATGTTTTGATAAAAAAAAGTGAGAAAAATATGTGTCACAAATCGAGTGTTCATAACATAAGTCTAATATCATAAAAATAAGAGTGAATATTAAAAAAAATAAACCAACATACATGTTTTAACATAGAATGCCATAATAATTTCATTGCACAAAAACTCAAACACTTCTTATTAAAACATTCTAAATAAACCAAAGCAGTTTAAAACCCTAATTAGGACAGTTTCCATAAAACAAAAGCAAAGCACTCAACTACAAAATAAGGAAAATGATTATTACACAATATTTGGTGTTTCTGCTGTTAACTTGTCTGCTGTTAATTCTGAAGGTGGCTTGTCTGCTGTTGTCTCTGAAGTTGGCTTGTATGCTGATCTAAGAAAGTTATAGGCAAGTGCTCCAGCTATGGCTCCAATAATTGGACCAACTATATATACCCACAATCCTGTGTAAATATGTATCACAATTGCAGGACCAATACTTCTTGCTGGGTTCATAGATGCACCTGATACAGGCCCAGCAATGAAAAGATTCAATGTTAAAGTCATTCCAACTGCAATACTTGCCGAGTCATCGACCGCTCTATCATCTGTAGTAACAGCTGAAATGACAAACATTAAGAGAAAACTGATAATTATTTCTAACACTAAAGATTGACCATTTGATCCGACCGGTACAGTTCCGAAATAAGATTCGGGTGTGATATCATACATTAGAGATAATGTTACACTTGCAAGTATAGACCCAAGTAACTGAGCAACAATGTACAAAGGAGCCTCTTTAACCGTGATCCGGCGAAAGATAGCCCAGGTGATTGTAACAGCAGGGTTGAAGAGGCCTCCAGAGATATGACCAACTGAGTAACACATGACTGTTACAATCAATCCCCAAGTGATGCAAATCCCTGGAAAAGTGATAGAGCCATGTATTTTATTCACTGCTACAGCACCACACCCAGCAAACACTAGAAAATATGTACCAATAACTTCTGCAGTCACCTTTTGTATCAAGGTTATTACACGTCTTGATGAACAACAATGTTTCAAGAGGGAATTGTTTCCTTGATGTTTGATTGCCATTGATGCTCTATATTTTCTCAACTCACATGTAGTTGGAGAGATAGGTGCATTGTGTGTGTATGTATATATATATATATATTAGAAGAAGAAGAAGAAGAAGTTATAAAAAGTATCCAAACTAAACCAAAATATCGTAAAGCCTATATGAATACAAAATAGGTCATTTGGAGGGAGTGATATAAGAGATAAGGTGATGTCTATGTTCGACTACTCTACTAACATTCATTATAAATTATTTTGTCAAAAAAAAAAAATTCATTATAAATTATATATAATCAATTCTTTCTTTTTTTTGGTAATATCATTATAGCCACTTCTACACATTTATCGTTAAAACATAGATATTTTTATTTTGTGTGAAGCTCGTGTTTTTCTAACTTCAATTTTATTTAATTCAAAAACAATTTCGTTGCACTAATTTCTAATATATAATTCTATTAAAAGAGCGGTGTTTGTTTGAGACCTTGATGCATGTTACTCTTAAACTCTTAAATTTAATTCTTTTAGGGTTAATTAGAATGAAGATAAATATATTAAACTTATATATATTTCAAACAAATTTATTATTTCAAATATTTTTCTAGAAATTCTTTAGAAGGGACGGAGGAGTATCTTTTTATAAATATAGTGACAAGGTGTGTAAAGTAAAAGGATTGAAAATGAATAAGACAATGAGTGAAGTTGTGAAGAGCTATTCTTCTCGGGATTGATGTTTTTTTTCCTTATGTACCGTTTTACTTTTCAAGAAAGCTTATGTACGGGTGTTTTGCTTACGATATTAGCTACTGTCTCAATCTCATAATTAATTTGTAAAAAAATATTGTTTTAGAAAAAGTGACTTATTATACTTTTTAATATAATATTAATTTTTTTTAATTATAACCCTAATTAATATTACTTTTATCATTTCCAATTCAATATATTCAACTTTATATTTATGATAAAGAAGAATGCATCAATACTTAACAAATGCATTCAAAACCATTTTTTTCTCTCTTTCACTTATAGATTTTCTCTTAATATATGTGAAATGAGAAAAATCTCACTTATAATGAAACGTAAGGAGTAATACTCTTCTCGTCACATTTATAAGAGCTTTTTGTTTTTTTACATTTATTAAATAATTGTAGTATGTGAAATAAACATCATTTAATGAATGTACAAAAGCAAAATTTGTTTATAAACATTACCGGAGAGCATTGTGGAAGAAAAATTATATTGACTTTAGTATTTTAGACTGTTTTATAAAAGAGAAATAATAGTTAAAATGAGAGAGAGAATTTTTCTCCCTAAAGTTAGTCAATCTCAATCCATTTTGTCACGGGTCTAAATAGAGGGATGGGAGTTTGCATCATGTGAGAAATGTGTGGTTATGACATAGTGCAGAAATAAACAAGTCAAAAAATTATCAAAAATTAACTCAAAACGTATTTCATACAGAGACCATTATCTTTGTCAAATTCTGAAATCACACGTCTAATTTATTTAAAGAACATATGCACAAATTTTTTAATGGATTTAAATCTCATTCTAAAAGTTAGATCAAAATGCGAGTGTCCAAACACATCTATATGTTCAAAAACATTGAAACATGGGCAAAAGGACTTCAAACAAACTTTAAACATCTTCAATATTCACTCTTATGTCTAGTCTAGGTCTAAATCCATTTCTCACATTGCAATCTTTAACTTGTCTCTAATAATATATTAAATGAACTTAGATCTCATCTAAACACATTTATACATTCAACTTCTTGATAATATGAGCAATGTTAAATCTCAAAGAAACTTCAAACAACTTCAATAATATCATGGAAACCGTTGACATTGTATCTTATAATGAAAATATAAATCACGATCGAAAACCATTTGCATAATTTTCTTGTCATAGTTTTTTTATAGGGGTGTTTTATTTTCTCTTGTTATAGTTATTGTTATTACAAATAGGTTAATTTTTGGATAATCAAATAATTTTAAAATATTAAATCCAAGAGTTTGTAATAGTAGTAAAAAGACAACCCATGGATTCAATGGTTCCGAGTTTGAGCTCTCTAATGTCTTTGTAAATGCTTTTTAAATTCTAAGGTTTTCTCAGTACTGAGATGAGGTACCATCCTCTCACTCTAAACTTTTATTATAGAAACTAAATAATGTCAAATACTTGTTAATGTGAATAAGCTAAAATTCATTTGTTGAAGTAATACTCATATTATACCTCTAATTTATACCCTCTTATATGTAAAAAATATTATAGATATTTTTAATGGAAAATGTTATTATGTTAATTGTTATGTTATTGTTTTTCTCTTTGCAAGAAATTTAACCATAGGTCTTTAACTCCTCAACAAAAATTATATTCTCTCTAGTTCACAATAAATATCATTTTAAAATAAATATCGTTCTCAATTTTTAATATATAATTATTTTTTTACAAATGTATTATATGATTAATACTATGTACATTCCTCCAAAACATTATATTCCGCTATCACTTATTATGTAAAAAAACACATCAATAGTTGGTATTGTTTGTTTAAACGAAATATCATATTTTTTTGCAAGTTAATTAATTATATTTTTTAATTTATGCGTAAAAATCTTGAAAGACATTTATTTAAAATGGTGAAAATAAAACAAGTCTAAATTGATACCCAAAAAATGAAAATCTCAACCCGAGGTCTATCAACCTCCTAGTCAAGCTCAAAATTAGCAAAGTCCCTTTCCTTTACAATGAGAAGGCTTCAAATTTGATTTGTTTTACACTTCTTCTTGTTTTGTTTTGTTTTGGAGAGGATTGTTTTACACTTAAATATAGTAGTTGTCCACATATCACATATCTTACTGTGGTTGAGAAAATCTCCAATAATAGCATAATCATTGTATTAAATTTTTGTCCTTTTTCAACCGGATGAGTTTGGACCATGAAAACGGACTTGCTCTGTCTGGGTCCACTTAGCAAAAATCAGACTATGTGTTGTTCTTATCAGTTGTTTTTAAGAGGAGAAGAAGAAATATCGCTGGCAAATCATGCAGTGACACGAAACACTGTTCCCTTAGTTGTCTGAATAGACGCATGCATAACTTCTTTGTTTTTGGATGTACGACTTCAACCTTTATATCCTTTTCTAGATTTTTCTTCTTCTTAATTTAAACAAATATTTAAAGCTCTTGTTAATTTCGACCGACATGACATAAACTAGATTTGGGTAAGTTAATGATAAGTTTTTATTTTTTTTGTGGGAAGTTAATGATAAGGTGTTAAATTAGGGCTTTGTTATTTGTTTCTTACAAAAATAGTTCTTTCCAATAAATTGTTTAAGATAAGATTGAGTCAAAAATAAGTTGCTAAAGATTCAATTAAAAAAAATTGTTTAAAATTTTGACAAGTAAATTAGAAAATTAAATTAATGTCATATTTCTATAAAAAAAAATATACATATTTTTTTTAAACTATCATTTACTATCTTATATAAATGTGAATTCTAAGAATTAAAAAATAGATATCGACGATAGATTGCTTCAAATGGTAATATTCCTTAAACAAGTGGATAAGGGGTTTGATCCTAACTTTTGTGTATGGAAAAAATTATATTAAGATGAAAGAACCACCTTGTATTCTCAATAGATTCTTTGATAAAAATTAGTCATCATTAAATAACGTTGGAAACTTTATACCTAAAACAAGGTAAAAATAATAGATATTAATAGCAATAAGAATATAATATAATCAACAATTAATATTGTAATTATATTATAAACTATCATATAAAATATGGAAAAAAAATCATAGTATCAAAGGAGATTTAAAAAATGGACCTGCCTACCTGGCAAGACAATATTTCAAAATCAGTTTTAACATTTGAGATTTGACCTTCTGGTTGCTGCAGCCATATGAAAAAACTATCATATTTTTATATTTATAACTATCTCTTAATATGGATAGTGACAGATTTTTCTTTAGAGATATTTTCCGTCTCTATGGGTTTTTTTTTAAACAAAAACTATAAGATTTTAATATTTTAGAGATAACTTTTTAAATAATTTTCTTAAAAAATCCAAATTTTTTTTTGTATCATAAGTATTTAAAAAAGATCTATTGGTATCTGTATCCAAAATAAAAAAATTGAATGAATTATTAATGGTATCTCCATTATTATTTTTCAAAAACGTTCATTTTGGAGTTCACTTGTAATAAGACTCTCTGTTCCATGCATGACCTTCCGTTAGGAATAAAATTTACAGTGCATGCCATACAATTTTTTTTTTCTTTTTTTAAGAAAGAACAAAAATTGATAAGACAGCTAGGGAAAACTCTAGATCACAATAATTCAAATATATATGCCAAAAATACAAACTTACTGCCTAAAGACGCCAATATTTTTTCAAGGCCCCAATTCCGACATAAATTTTGTTGATGTATTCATACGTGGGGTTACAAACCACTCCTTATTGGCCAGCACGATATTATGAAGTCTGCATGCATAGATGCCCAGACAAAGGTGGCCAATGAAAGCAAACACCATTTTTCTTTTCCAGTTGAAGAGATCTTTTGGTTACTCGTAATGTACTCTTCTAAAACAAGGGGCATTTAACAAATACTCTAAGAATATTAATTAAAAATTAAAACAAAGAAATAATTGATAGAGAAGTTTTATACAGAAAAAGTTCTTTTATAAAGTTTCGAATGTTAGAATGCATCATTTTCAATATAAATATTTACTTTAAACTTCTTAAATGTCATTACTCATTAGGATATTTGCTAGCATTTTTTTTTAAAAACAAATATTGAACACAAATCTTCAAATACATCACCTACTTTACATTCATGCCCATAAATTTAATTATTTTTTCTTATAAATTATCTTGGTTTTTGGTCAAAATTAAAAGGTGCAAGATGCCGAAATACTCCTATACAAAAGGTGCTAGGTACGGTTTGAATGGTGGGCTGTGAAGTAGGCGGGGTGTGGAGGGTTGTGTTGGTGGAGGGATATGGTGAGGATTCGGGATGGCGTTGGTTTTAAGGGAGGGAATTGGTTTGAGGAGAATGTGTTTAGGTAGTGGGGTTAATACGTGTTTTTGGACTGATAATTAGTTGAGGGAGGTTCCTTGTGTGTTCGATATAGTAGGTTGTTTGAGTTGGCGGAGGATAGAGTGGTTTCAGTATGAGGGAGTTAGGGTGGGGGAGAGGATGGGGAAGGTTGGAGGTGGCACCGTCGTTTGTGGGTGTGGGAGGAGGAGATGGTCAGGGCAAGTGTTCATTAATGTTTTCTAATGTGCATTTGCAGGTTGACACAACTTATATATGGTTGTGATAGTTAGACATGAGTGATACTTAATATGTCTGTGGTATCTATTAGTTACTCACTAGTTATCAGGTGCAAACATCAGTTGTAGTTTCTGATTTTATGTGGCATACGAATGTTCTTTTGACGGTCTCAGTGTTTGTGTAGAGGTTACTTCAAAACAGGCTGCCTACTAAAGATAATTTGGTTAAGGGCGGTGTTTTTTTTGGCTAAATATCCATTTTGTGTAGCAAGTTGTGGTGAGATGGAATCAGCTAATAATTATTCCTTCACTGTTGTTTATTTGGTTCTCTCTGGTATTTGGTTTGTGGTTGGTTGCGGTTCTCTTCGGTAGATCCTGGCTCTATTTCGGACCATTTCAATCATTATGCTATCTTGACAGGTGGTTCGAAAGTGAGGCGATCCTTTTTGCACCTAATTTGGTTTACTAGTGTGTGAGTTATCTGGAAAGAGCAAAATGACAGGGTGTTTAATCATACGGAGAAATTGACATATCTGTTCCTTGATAAGGTTAAATATTTGTCTCCCTAATGCGTCCCTATATATATATATAGGCTCATTATTAATCTTGATTATACAGTTATGGATTACTAACAATACATTAACTCCGCATGAAACTATCGTGACTTGACCGTACTTAATTTTTAGACAAGCTAGTATTTCACAAAAGATTACTGACACCGACATGAAACAAGAAAACACAAAGCGCGTGTTTACAAATAGAGTACTACGCTAGGAAACCTACATCTTAATTTGAAATGTTCATTTGTTTTTACTTATAAATTATGATGGAAGGGACACTGTATTGTTCCCAAAGCATGTCGATGGAGTCATATATTAACATGGACGTATGACTATTGAGACGACGTTGCATGAAGATATCCTTGCCATCTCATGTGAGGTTGGAGTTATATTATTATTATATATAAGAAAGAGAATATAAATTGAAGATTATTTGAATGTGGTGAATATCATTTTGAGGGGATTTTGATTTATAAATAATGGAGATAGAGATAGATTCAAGAAAAAGAGTCGGAAGTTCGATCAATAATAGGATAGCACGTAAGCATATAATTGAATAAAACTTTTACTTACCAATTTAATATTCAAGTTTTGTTTACAGCCTTTCCTTATTTATATGAACACGAAAGATTGTGATATGTGAGGAACTCATGTGATTCAGAAGAAGAAGAAAAATGGGAACCTCTTGAAATAAAAAAAATAAAAAAAGTCAAATTTCAATGATATGCGTAATTGAAGGATTTAACATATTTAACGAAATATTTAAATATTTTCTTGATCACACAATAATCATATATCAAATATGTCTGTTTAAAAAAAAAATCATATCAAATATGTCTAACATGTTGCACCAATAGAGTATATACAAGTCGTAACTCAACTCGTAAAAATGTCAAACTTGTGTAAAGAAAAATGTCAAAATTGTTGAGCAACATCATGATGACTTTGCCATTTCGTCTATCTAAAAAAAGAGTATATTTACCATTTATATAATACAAGGACAATAGCAATTCTTTTTGACAAAAAAGTTTTTAACAAATTTGAATAAAAATGGTTTTCTTTTTCATGCTTTAGATGTTATTCGTTAAAAAATAACTGCTTCGAAGATAAAGCATACATGAACATTAAGCTAAAAGATGTACAAGATTTTTAGGCTTTGTCTGGGAGTTTGGAGGGGAGGGGAATAGAAAGCCTTGAAAGGTTGGAAATATAGGGGAAAATGGTAAAATATTTCACATTTTTTAAAATAGTAATATTTTAGAGAATGTTAAATTAATGGTTATGATTAATATATTTTTAATTTCAAGAATATCATAACTAAATAGATCACATTTGAAGAATTCAAGTAAACCCTCCAAACTCCCCAAAACCTCCTCCAATACAATTTTTTATTCTCTAAATTGAGGAGGATTTTGTACTATGGAGAAAAATGAACACTTAAAGTCTTTCCCTATCAATATCATCTATTTCTTTCACTTGCTCCTTCCTTTTTTCCAAACTCCTCCCCTCCTTTCTCCTCCAAACTCGCAAACAAAGCCTTAGAAATGATTCGACGTGGTGTTTCCTGGTTATCTCCAGGCACAAAATGATTGGCTATCGTTCTATTTTACAGACTTTCTAGATTGTACAAATGAAACTGGTCTCTGGAAAATTTTCGTACGTTATGACTCGGTGGGAAATGCTATAAAGCATAGGTACTCTTAAAAATGTGAAGCACTCATATCAGGTGCTTCTCAGATATGCGTATTGTGCCCGTGATATTTCATTGTTGCTAATTATTATATTGGAGTAAAAATTGGGGCTTTCTCTTATACGTTAGAATGATAATATAGTATTATATGTGTATATGAATTATTTTTTACTGTTGTAACCGGCTATAGTTTTCAACTTTTTAAACTTTTATCGTGATGGTTTGTTGCAAATTGAAGAATCTAGCTCTCTCATGTTATATTGCATAACAAAATTCGTGACTTTATTATCGTAACTGTACCTTTTTTTTATTTTAAATTATCGTATTCTCGTTTCAGTACCCGTATCATACTATACCCGTACATACCTATGCAACATAGGGGAAATTGTTTGGTTTTGTCAGATTCAAAGGTATTAGAGATGTTGCAGGCCTTCTTTGAGAGGTGGAAGAAGATTTGGGTGGAAGAGTTAAGCTACTAGTTAATATTTGGCTAAATTAGATATTTAGTCCTTTAAGGATACTATCTTCAACTGTTTTGGTAGCATGAATTTTCATATGTAGATTTCATCAATCATAAGATTACCTAAACTGGTATGTTACCGCTGGTAAATTTATAATCATGTTGGTATTATTTATATTGATTATGTTTTGATCATCGTTAGTTGTCACTATTTTTACTAATTCATAATTATTTACCATTTCATACAATTTTCTTAAATTATGGAGGTTCTAATTTAATTTCTTGTTCAAGAGTAGGGATCAAATTCCAGTCGCATAGCCTCATAATAATTCTGATGTTATATTGTTTAGATAGGAACTCTTGGAAGAGCATACCTGCTTTTCAGTAACCAAGAACTTGGATGATGTTAACTTGGAAGAGCAATCACTGATGTCTTCGATTGAACCTTCACACATATATGGTCAAGGATTAATAACTAAAGTGTTGGAAATGAAGAACAATATGTATATGTAATATTAATAACTTACGCAACAATATTTCACTATAAGAGAAACTAGTAAGATACCCGTGCATCCGCACGGGTACCCGTTGGTGTGGATGATCTGTTTCAGTTTCTATATGTTATATATAAACTGTAAAAAATAAATATTAGAATCAGCTATAGTTTGTTATGTGCATAATAATTATTTTAAAATATGTCTCGCCAATAATTGTTTTGTGTATAATAATTTTTTTTATCATGAACAACTTCTCTTGTGTACGACACTTATTTTAAAATTTGTACCGATGACGTACAATATTTATTTTAAACTTTGTATCATTGACAATTTGCCCTATCAATAGTAACTATTTTGAAATTTCTATCAACAACAACTTTCCCCGCTTAGAATAATTATTTGAAAATTTTAATCATGGAAAATTTTTTCCGTGTTTTATAATTATTTTTTCCATGTATATTGAGTTAATAATTATTTAAAAAAAATCCTCCAAAAAAAGTATTTTAAAATTGGTATCAACCACTACTTGACTCATGTTTAATAATTATCTTTAACTTTTTATTATGAACAACTTCTCCCATGTATAATATTTGTTATTAATTTTAATTAGCGATAACTTGTCCCGTGTATAATAATTATTGTTGGATATTTACTAACGACAACTCTTCTCATGTATAATTATTATTTTAAAATTTATATCAGAGACAACTTATTCTGTGTTCTATAATTATTTTTAAATTTTTATTAGATACAACTTGTCCCGTGTATAATATTATTATAAACTTTGTATCAAAAACAATTTATTCCGTGTTCAATACAAAAAATGGATTTCTAGCAATGAAAAATATTTCAGTATATGATAATTATTTTGAAATTTGAATCAAAGGCAACCTACCTTGTGTTTAAAAGTATATTTTAAAAAAATTATCATGAACAACTTCTCCGACGGCAACTTGTCTCGTATATTTTCTTGTATTTGCATATGTCACATATATTACTCCAATGAAATACATCAATACAATTAGATGGTATCATTTAGTCATAAAAAGTAATATTTGATCTCAAGTTAGTGCATCTCATTTTTTCATATTGACATTTTTTATTACCGATAACCTGTCCCGTTTATAATAGTTATTTTTCATGTACAATAATGATTTAATATCTTTTTAGAATTGAGGCGATATTATAGTCTAAATAGTTGGAACATTTTAGCAGTAACAATTTTTTTCGTGTATAATAGTTATTTAAATAAATTATAGTTTAAATTTTTTGTTTAAATTTTTTTATCACTCAACAAATTGTCGCGTGTATGGTTAGTGACAACTAATCCCATGCATTTGAATTAATTCTAATATTTTAGTTGATGTCCATTTCTCCCCCGCATTTTTGTTATTTACGAAATTTCACTAAATGATCACTCATCCATGCATTTTTATTGATGAGTATTCCATATCATTGTAGAATTGAAGTGAGGTGATATTATAAATTAAATACTAGAAACATTTTAGCAGAATTAATTATTTATAATTAATAACTTGTCTAGTTGATCTTTTTTTTCTTTTTGTTTAACAAAAACTTATCGAGTAAATCTTGTGGATTAAAAAAAAACATATTACATAATTTTAAATTTATATAAAATTTTACATGAATGGTATATGACAAAAACATATCAAATAATTTTAAATTTATATAGATTATAGGGCAAATGCATTTTTTGATCGGTTTGACAAAATTATCGGGTTAATCTTTTAACTTTTTTTAGTTTCAAATAGGTCCTTTAAATTTTTTGAAGTTTCAAATATGTTATTGAAGTTATTAATTTAGTACACCTATTTTAAATTTCTTAAGTTTTTAAATTCAAATAGGTCCTTAAAAGGACATCGATGTATTAAATTAACAACTTAAAGAAGTTAAAGACTAACCCAATATTTTTTTCTAAAGAACCAAAATAGATATTTGACCAAAATTATAATACAGTCCAGTCCAGATGCAATAATTATTCAATACATCTATAATGATATTTGTTTATCATAGCGCTCGATGTAGTACTCCATTTCATAATGAGTGTCATTTTAGAAAAAAAATTGTTTTAGAATGAATGTCACTTTTACATTTTCAATGCAAACTTTAATTTATTTTTCCAACTTTTCCTTGAATAATTACTCTTACTTTTCTCTCTTTCACAATTTTCAATATAATTTTACGTTGTCTTTCTCTAATAAAGTAAGAGTAGTTTAGTAAAAGTGTTATGTCTATTAATTATTTTTATTTCATTTCTTAATCTATGTGCCAAAACTTTAAACGACACTCGTCGTAAAACGGAATAAATAATTTATATTTTTAATTTCAAATAAAAATTGAAAATATCAAAGAATCCAATTTCTTATCTTTCTTCCTTACACCTAGTATACACACGTGGAGATGTGAACCACAAGACACAATTACACTTGCCTCTACCATCAGTTTTCTTAAATTAAAAAATTTCTCTCTCCACGTATATTCTGTAAAAGTAAAAACCACCAAACAGTTTCTTTTTTCTCTCTCACTAAATTCACCATGTTCCTTCCACTTTTTTCTATCACTAAATTCACCATGCTCGTTCCACCACCTCCGGCCGCCGTGACTATTATAAAAAAATACAACATGATTTTTGAACTCCTATATTCTTCCACGTAAAAAAAAACAGTCCTTTTTTTTTATCATATTATTGCTACTTGTTTGTAGTTTCTGATTGTAGAGATGTGCTTGGCTTGAATATGTTTTGATTATTAAATTATCTTAATCTTTTTCGTTTTTTCCTATTTCTTTTGGTACAATTTTTTCTTTTGGTACAATCGTTTCTTCCTATTCTGTCATATTTATTTAAAAAAAATTTCAATCACATAGCTTTGATACTCCTTTAAATTTTTTGATTTAAATAATTAAAAAACAAATTTCACAAATCTGGGTATTTTATTTTTTAAAACTATGATTATAATTTTTTTTAAAGATATGATTATAAACTCTTATGACAGTTGTTCAATTCAACTCATTTTTTTTATATAAACATAAAATATGATTTTTCTGCACAATATACAATTAATTTTAATTGAATGTATAATTTCTACTTTCAAAAAATAAAATAAAATATAATTTTAATTGAGTAATAACTTTTCAGATTATCTCGCTCATACAAAAATAAAATAAAATTAAAAGAAAAAATACTATTTACTGTTACTCTCTCTACGCCAACTATCACACATACATATAAGTTGGTTCTTGTGCTCCATCTTCTTTATTGTTTTCCCCTTTTATCTTCGATGATTCTTTCATTAAATCACAACAGACATGATTGCTACTTCTTTTTATCTTTGTACTCAAGGTGATATTCATCATCTTCATTTCTTGTCTATTTTTCTGTCCAAAAAAACAAAAACAAAGGATAAACTGTAAAAGTATTTGAAGAAGATTGAGTATAGTGTAAAACTTTATTATAGATCTGAAATGATCTATTTATTACAGTTTGGATGTGAATGTCATTTGGTACTGATGAATTTGTCATGTTATGCAGCCGAAGAAAAAAAAAGAGTTGTTCTTGTTACCTTACCCATGTTTTTCCTTCATTGGGCTTCTTCATCAGTGAAAAAAGTGATCATTTCCTACAACAATAAGAAGAAAGTAAAGATTAGAAAAATGGAGAAGATGATGAAATATAGATAAGAAAGAGTGAGAGAAAAAGGAAGGGAGTTCTGAGAGAGTATTGAATCTTATATAATAGAGTCTTGTATAAAAGTGTGTGAGAAGAGTGAACTTTTGATCGAAAAAGTTCTCTTGACATTATGTATCTTGTTGTACTAAAGCAAACTCTTCACTTTTTGTCAACCGAAAAGTGTTTTTATGTAGTTGGCATGTGATGACAA
>Ga0315914_1006422_pt1 | contig 16653 bp, 4 predicted proteins | sample MpolenodulesMG_FD_203920 | JGI IMG/M metagenome (GOLD analysis project Ga0315914, IMG submission 203920) | Medicago polymorpha root nodule microbial communities from Los Angeles, California, United States - elongated nodules | ecosystem: Host-associated > Plants > Roots > Nodule | place: USA...
GTCGAGTTGTTGAGTTGTTGTCGTTGTTTTAATGTCAAGCAGAAATAATTGAAGAATTATGTGAAGTATTACTGTTGTTTAGTTGTTGTTGTTTATGTTGTTAAATTCCATTGATGAATTGTATATCTATTATTATTGATGTGAATCTCACCCTTTCTGTTTGAATGTTGCCTCTACGTGGGTAACGTGCTGATAACCAGGATTAGCTGTTGTTGTGAGTTGACTCTCTCATGCGTCGTCTTAGGGTTGCTCTGATACGTAACAGGATGGGAATATTTGCATTGTTTTCCATTTGTTACGTATTATTCATGAACTATGTTGTTGAAACTATTTGAATTAGAATTTCATTAAAGTTGTTTATGTTGAGGCCGTAGTGTCAATGTTGTTGAATAATGAATTAATTTTCCGTTGTGATGTAATTGAATTTTGAGAAAGTTGTTTTAATAAATAGTAATTTTTCTCTATTTATATTTTAATGTAGTGTGACGTTCCGTTTAATGTTGAATGCTCTGATTATATGTATTATTTACATTGTTGCGAAAACGGGGTGTTACACTAAGAACTCGTAGTCTTCCACTACAACATTCACATTTAACACTACTCCCTCTGGTTCTTCTTCAGTTTCATCAGCTACCCTTACTAACTTTTCAGCTGGTATCATCATGAGTCCTTCGATCTTTCTGAATGTTGCAAGCGACATCATGTTGATTTTTGCTCCTAAATCACATAAAGCATTCCCCAAGAACACACCATTAATAGAGATTGGAACATTGAAGCTTCCAGGATCTTTAATCTTGATGTCGGTGTCAGCTTTAGTGTTGGTATGGTAATCTGCGGTTAATGATATCCATTCTGCTGCCTTATGAGGTGTCTTAAGAATCACAAGGTTTTGTAACATTTTCATGCAACAAGGATTATGTTTTAGCATTTCTTGTGTTGGCATTTCAAATTTTATTTTCATTAGCTTTTGCAAGAAACACTCAAAACTTCCTTCTCGACCCTGGTCTGCTTGTGTTGTGGACTGTACTTTTCCTTGGAGTGCATCAGTACCCTCCTCTACAAAGGCTTTAGTACCCCTGTCTTCAAAAGTTTCAGTTCCTTCGTCTTCACTTGGATCTTCCTCGACATCTTCCTTGTTCATGGTTAAAGTCTTTCTAAGCCCAAAGCGAGTATTGTTTGTTGTGTAAGGTTGATTCACCGTTTACTCCGATCCTTGTGAGTAGTATGGTGATCCATACTCATAGTACTGGTTGAAGTAATGGTAACTTAGTGTTCTCTCCAGCTCATGCGCCTCAGGTCCAGGATAGTATTCTGGTGTTTGCGGACTCCAAGGGTATTCGCCAACTTGAGAGAAACTGTTTTCCATTAACATCTTTGATTTGCAGCTGTTATCCAGACGAAATAAAACAACCAATTTGTATTCTAGCAAAATAGTATGATAATTGTTTTATTACTGGATTATAGTTGCTTGTTTTATTAATCATAATATTAACTCCCTAGACTCGATCTATTCCTAATATCTGAACGTTATGCAGACTCGATCTAAATTAACTAAACTAGTTAATACCTAATTACGCTACTACTTAAAAACTAAGACTTTATTATTAATACTAAAATCTAAATGAAAAATTAATAACTAACTCTAAATAAATAATTAACGTCATTGACTAGACTCGATCTAATGTAGATATTATAACAACTTTTTTTTTTTACTACGACTCCCTAAAATGCAATGCGAAAAATAAAATAAATACCTAAACTAAGATTCTAAAAAAAAAAACGAATGGGGTTAGTTCCTAAATGGGAAAAAAAAAGAAAAATAAAAATGTTAGTGCTAAATGGAAACAATAAACTAAATGGAAAATGAAAAATTAAACTACGTTAGTAATAACTAGACTCCAAAAATAAAAATAAAAATGACTCACCTAGGACTAAATATATTTGGTATTTTTAAATTTTTGATTTTTTTGGTATTCTTGAATTTTTTTAAAACAGAAAAATAAAATGCGGAAAAATAAATATAAATAAAAATAAGTAATTCAAACTGTTCAGTCGAAAATATCAACAATCCTCGGCAACGGCGCCAAAAACATGATGGGTTCCTGACTGGGTTAAATGGCAAGTGTATCAGTCGTTTTCATCACGTCATAAAGTGATAAGTAGAGTATCGTATCCACAGAAATTGTCCTTTCGTCCGAACAATTCTTGTTACTCATTTTTGTAAGTTTGACGGAATAAAAGTAAGTTGCAATTTTTATATGTTTGCAACAGAGCGAATTTACCTGTTTTGGTTACATAAAAGTAAGCAGTGATTAGGATTCTTCGAATCCCCTGTGTACATTTGTTGTTGGATAATACGTAGTCTAAATGTCGCATTTATTTATCTTATGGTGACTATAAAAGTGACGAGGCCGTAGGGAGTTTCCAAAATAGGTAGGGCACCACCTGACCCAATGGTCTTACTAGGTTATAACTTTAAGTCGGACAGCTAGGTACTTATTTCCCTAATTACTAACCAGTTAATTCCTAACTTCGGTAATGCATCACATGACCTAATGGGTTCTAGCCACTAGGTACCTCCGTCTAGGGTCAACAATTCTTATGGCAACTTTGGCTAGCTAATAATCACTTACTTCTTAGACAGATAGTTATCAGTAAAGGGATATAAATATCAAGATATAACCATCTAGTTAGTGATACCAATATTAGGTCCTGTCACAACCTAAGTACCTAATCTAGGGTTCCACCTCTCACAGAAATAAAACTACTTCCTAATAAAACTCTATAGTGGACAAAAGAATAAATAAAATAAAATAAATGACATATTAAATTAAATAAATATCCAACAAAAATATACAGAGGTTCATCTTAGAACTCTAACCTAAAAATATTTAGTTACACATGGTAACTAAAAACAAATTACTAAAGATAAAAAGAAACCCTAGAAAATCAAGGAGAAGATAGAAACACTCTCGAAGCTCCAAAGTTTCCTTCCTCTTGAACTGCCACAATTCAGAACGAGAAATTCCGAATGAGGAAGGCTGGTATTTATAGTGAGAGTTTCTACCTTGGTTTGGGGTAAAAGTGTGGGATTTACCCAAAACGGAAGCAGAAAAAGAATGTTGTGCCCCGACTTTTTGCATGCACGGGGCGCATAAGAAATGCCCTATGCGCATGAGAGACAAGCTCAAAGCATGCCCTAGGCGCATGATATATGCCCTAGGCGCATGGCTTGTCAAATCATGACCTAGGCATGTTTCAAATTCCCTATGCGCATCATGTCTCTCTTCCGGGCCCAATCTTCGATTTTCTGTCATTTTTGGGTCTTCGTCTTCAAATAACTTGCTTCGGTACTTGGGGAACAGAATTCCTCCCATTTGTAAGTCTTCTGAGGCCTCTTGAATCTTTATTCTTGTTTCTTGAATCATCACAATTCTTCGGATGTTCCTGATTTGCCGATTTGCATGATTTCTTCGTGAATTACTTCAAAAAACCCCTAAAATTGCTATGATTCTGGAAAATTAGAATTACAGACTCAAATACAGAAAAAATTACAGAAGTCTAGAAATCATAGGCAATCGTTCTAATACTCCTCCTTTTTGCTGCTAAATCCTACTAAAATAAACTGAAAAACATGCTAAGAATAACGTAAGATGGCCTGTCATCAAATATAAGAACTGAACCAGGCGCTCTGATGCCAACTGAAGGTGAGAAAAACACAAGAAGAGGGGTTGAACTGTGTTAGCTTTTTCTTGTTTTTAACTAAGTCCAATGTTCAGCTTCTGATAGAGTTCAGAACCTGAAGCAATGTTCAAATTTAAGTGCAACAAATATAAAAGAGCTAAAGATAGAAGAAAGAGACACAAACAATTTATCTTGGTTCCTTCCACAATCCGTAAGAAGTCCAGTCCCCTTGTCATTTACAAGAGATTTTTTCACTATAATAACACAAGATTACAATTGCTCAAGCACACAAGTAAGAGACTTCTAACAAACAAAGATTGTAAAGATAATTGTTTGGTTGAGCACTTGATATACAATCAAAGGTGTTCACAAAATATAACACAGTTCAGACTCTAGACTTAGAATTTCTAAGATATGAAAGTTTATAAGAAATTCCATGTGTTTGATGCATGATGATTTTGACAGAGTTTTGGCACTTGTAAAATATTTTAGATTCTTGTTGTTTCTTCAAGTCTTCAATGTTTTATATAGAGGTTGAAAAGAGACATTGAAGAGTGCAAACACATCTATAAAGTCGTTTGAGAAGCTTGATCATTCATCATTGATTTGTTGCTGGATTTAGTTAATGTCATATGAAGGAACAATTTTGAATCCTTTCCTTGATAAGGAATTAACCGTTCTTTTCAAATGGAGACACTGTTGTAGATTCATACAATGCACATTGGAATGTTGGAGGTAGTGGTTGTACACATTGTCCGTCTCTCTCCTTTAATGAAAGTGACATCCATTGACCTTCTGACACTTCCAGAATCATTGTACTTGATTTTCATAACTATCAAAGCATAACATCAATACTTCTGGTCCTTTGTTCTTCTGCTCTCCAGAGTCTAACTTTTAGAGTATGCGGTCCAACTTCTGGATATCTTTAGAGTCTTATTGCTTCTAGAGAAGGAAATGAATTTAGTGTAAGATTTATTAGCTCAAAGTGCCTCAGCTAAAGTTCCTTTCACTCCCTATATCTCGATGGCACAGACGAAGAAAATAGTTAAGATGGCATATTAAACCCGATCTAAGGGTCTTCTTGCCTAACTACCGTTTTCTCTCGAATTTCTGTTGTTTCTTTTCTTGTTCTGCATTTCTTTTTGAGGGTTTTGGTCTAATCCCCCCCTGTATATATATACCCTAAATTCTAAACCTTAAACCCTATATATATATATATATATACTTTTTGTTAATAATATATATTGAGTAGGCGGCAGAGGATAGGAGTTTCAGTTGGGTGCCAACCTAGTTTGGACGTTTCTGGTGTTCCTTGATGCTCAACCTACTTCTTGCCTTATAAAAAAAAAAAGCATTCATAGTCATGATTGAGTCTTTAATGAAGAACATAATTAGAGGGGATTATGTTAGTTGGTGAAGAACGTAATTGGAGGGATTACGTTAGTGGGTTACTCTTTAATAGTTATCTCCGAATCCAAAAATCAGTATCACATGCATGTAGAGGTGTCTAGAACATTACATGCATATGAGTTATATGAAACATGCCATATGTGATTACGTGCATTGGTGAATGTTGTGATTATGTGAAATTGTGTACTGGTATATGATGCTTGGTTATGCTAGTACACTTGATATGGTATTGTTGATGTGATGATTCATTGTTGGATGATTTGATTAAGAGAATATTTGCTTGATCTTGAAATGAATGTGCTTGATATGCTATTTATTTGATTATATTTTATTATGTTCAGTATTATCTAACCTCCAGTGCTCGTTTGTTTAACCGCCTACCCATTTGTATGAATGATGTACTTGAGGATGATTACATGTTGCTAAGATATTTATGTATGATGATTTTCTGCTGTGGGTTTTATATTTTCAAGTCATGTAAAGTTTGAGTTATGTCAACTGTAATAAAAAATTTTTAGACCTTATTCATTTAATTACCATTTGTCTATATTTTCAATTATATACAAAGATAATGGATATACATGTTGTATATATTTGTATAAAAATGAAACATATAAAATAATTAAATAAATAAATGTTTAATTGTCTTTATAATTTATATACACATTCCGCAATCGGTTGATTTTGTATTTGATGATCAAATATGTAATAAATTAGATGTATAAATTTGAAGCGAAATTTTAATAAGATTAATAAAATTATGTAATAGTTAGGAAAAAAATCAAATTTTTTATGTCAATAAAAAATTTATAAATGGAAATTGAAATAAAAATATTAAATTCACTTGAATGACATTATTCTAACAAAACTTTTGTAGTCATCATAAATAATTTGCTTCAATGCTTTCTTATCAACCCTACGTAATACAATGACAACCCACTTCAATCCTCTTCTTGTTACCTTTTAAATTATGTGTATAGCTTCAGCCGTGGTTGCAGGTAAAAACATAGTTAATTAACTTAATTTTATTAAATTTTCAATGAAAACATATGGGTTGAAGAATATGAGAGTTGAGTATGATGTGCATTTTTTTATTTAAGTTTCAGGAACTATGTTTTTATTAAAATGTTTGCTATATGTTTGAAATTCCATAAAAATATTCTAAAATATTATATAATATTTCTAAAATATTATCATGGATTGTATCAGGATTAGTCGAACTCCCAAAGGCGTCAATTTGCTTTCGTTATGAAAGATGTTGTTGCGGTTCATCGGTACAATGTAATCAATTTTGTATTGTGTCAATGGGAAAACCTAATGGTGGGTATTGTGTACCAGACAAGGGCATGTGTTGTTGCAACTAGACCTTGGAGAGATTTAAATTTGATGATCGTACTTTTTTTACTTGTTTGTTGAAGTATATCAACAAACAAACTCTTTATTATTCTCATGAAAATAAGTTAGAAATCAATTATGTAATATCAAATTGAAAGAATCTTGCAATAATTTCTTCTTACCGGTGAAATTTTATATATTGTTTTATAATAATTATTAGTTCTATAATATAATGATATTTTATGGTGATTAATAATAGATAATTCACACATGAACTAATTAACTAAACCTCCAACATTTGTTCTTAAAATTTAAAGATGAAACTTTAAAGAATTTATGGTTATTGTATATATGTAAACCTTTGTTAGACAATGGTAAAATCATGTTTTTCTATTCAAATTTCCATTCGAAACAATTTATGCATGGGTTTGAGCGAACTATTGGGTTGAAATTTTAACCTAGGACCTCCTATATTTTGATTGTATGTAGAACATGGTATAGGTAGATAAATTATCATTCTAGAGCTTTAGTATCATGCATTGTATTATAGAATATTTGAATACACTTATAAAAATTGGCAACTACAACCTTCTTATAGAAAAAATATCACCATTATAATATAAAAGTAAATACATAGAAGTATATCCAATGAAAAGTACTAAGTTTGAAATGGAATATTTATACTTCAATCATAAAAGATTTTTTTGTAATTACTTATTTAAATAATTAATTAATTGAGAATATTAGAGTATGTGATTTTGATATTATTTGAAATAATAGAATAAGAGAGTTGTTGTGTTGTTGAGAAAGCAAAGAAAACAAAAAGTTCTAGACGACCTCATGAGTACTCGAATATAGAGATTTATCTTCAATGTATAATAGTAAGAACCAATCTTCTCATAAAAATATTTATCAAGTATCTTTTTGTAATATGGAAAAAAAAACATCGATAACATATAAACATTCATTTAAGACTAGGTTTGTAAGAAAATGATAAGTAGAGTATTGTATCCATATGGATTGTCCTTTCGTCCGAACAATTCTTGTTACTTATTTTTGTAAGTTTGACGGTATAAAAGTAAGTTGCAATTTTTATCTGTTTGCAACATAGCGAATTTACATGTTTTGGTTGTAGAAAAGTAAGCAACGGTTAGGATTCTTCGAATCCCCTCTGTATATTCGTTGTTGGATAATATGTAATATCCCGCACATCAACTACGGAAGTTTTATCGGTTGAATGTGTCAGAAGGAGAATGTCCATGGACGATGAAATAACGAATGGTATAATCATGTAGTATCGAGTTAAACACGTTCAAGACAAAGGGCAATTTGGTACTTGTACTTAAGGACTATATAAGTGACTCTTGTCCCAAATTCTTCATTCTTACCATTGAAATTCTCTCTTTAGAAGTAGAAATTGAGATTTTGTGCTCTCCCCTCTCACTAGACTTTCGCCCCCTTCCTCCTCTCCCTCTACTCAAGCTTTCCAACACACAATCCTTAGTAGAATCTTAAACAAGAGATGATTCTAACATGATTCATGCAACTAGTGTCCTTTTTGGCTCATCCTTCATTCACCAAGATTATCATTTCAAGGGAAACAAGGATTAGGGTTTTGGTGTAGATACATGGAAGCTTGGAACCAATCTCTGAATCTTGCATGTGAGTTCTTTAGTTAGATCCTTCCTTGGGTTAGTGTATGATTTTGTGAGATAATTTGAAAGTTAGGTTTCATGAATAAATGAATTTAGTTCCCTTATGCCTTTGGTTTGTTGTAATTGTGTTAATTGTTGCCATGCTATCAAGTTATACTGTTTTCCATGTGTTATGGGTGTAATATGAACATTAGAGACTTGATTTTGACGATTTTGGACCAAAAATACTCTTTCTGCAGGTCTGGACTGATGAATGCTCTCTTAAGCATGCAATGCTCGCTTAAGCGAGCCATAGGCAGAGCCTACCAGAGCTGCACGCTAGGTGCACACTTAAGCGTGCTGGGTCAGCACAGCATGTGTTGATCCTGTTCTGAGGTCCAGTAGTGGCCGTCTGAGGCCCGTTTCTTGCAGTTCTTTTCTAACGTTTAAACCCCTCAATATTGAGAGTCTAATGTGCATTACTACTTAAAGTTTTATCAATAGAAATGCATGGGAATTATTAACAAGTTCAACGATGAATGACATACGAGTGAAACATGAATTATGCAGGTAGAAATTAAGTCTAAGAATGGGGGAAATCCTAGAGCCTCGACTTAGGTAGTCTAAGCATACAATGCTCGTTCGTACCGGTTGCAGGATTTTATTATGGATTCAAGTGTGTATATTCTATGTCTCGGATGTGTAGTGTTGTATCACTAGTTGTACGAACATGATTTGTTGTATTTATTTATCCATTCGAAGGCTTATGTTGTAAATTTTAATGTATCCAGTACTAAAGATAATGCACATGCTAAACTTTCTAGATACGTTTAGTGTGAGCGTTACATTTGGTATCAGAGCAGGTCGATTCAGATCGTGTGATGGGTCATTAGATTTCAACTAAAGTAGTGGGACCATTGGGTTCCAGATATTCATTCTAAGTGTCGTTGCTAGCTGAGCCTGATCAACTCAATCTTGCATATGACAGTTAGGACGGATGTCTGAGAGCTGAATAGGACATAGGAGGAACAAAGTATGAGATGGAGACGGACTAGGAAGTAAGGACTCAGAGCAAGTAACGGTAAGGAACTACTCGTGCCAAAAGGTGGCCGGTAGATAGAGAAGTTGAAGATGGGTTCCTCCGGAATACAGAAATGTTAAGAATAAGATAGAGTACCCCAATAGTGTTGGACGCGCTGTTGAACGGTACCTCGTAAGCGGAAAGTGAAGGATCAAGATTGTCCAAGGATTGATCTGAAGCTCCAAGCAAGAGCCGTTGTTAAGGAACAGAAGTGTAATGCAGGGTAAAGCCATGCCCTTGAACGCAGAGTTCATGTTTCAGAATGAAGAGAAACCTAAGATGAGGAAGTGAGTGTTCGGATCAAGAATCATTGCAGAGTATTGGGACGAGACGTTATACCCCGTTGTTACGGATTAAAGAAGGAATAATAAACTAACGAGGTTTAATGATCTAATAAATGGTTGGAGTTAAGTTAATTCAACTTAAAGTCAAGAACGAGGACTTGTTAAAAGATAATCGGGGCCTTAGAGTGATGAAGATTGTTATGTGAGATAACAGAATTTCCCAGGTTTTGTGGAGTTATAGTTCTTCCTCGAATCTATGTTTTGCTAAATTAAGTTGCTAATACTCGTCATGAGGATGGATCATAAAGTTTACGTGGGTTTAAAATTTACACATGCATATGGGTGATTGGAGTTGGTGTTCTGAACTAAATACGAATCCTGTAGGTCCTGGTCTATCACAACTCGCTTAAAGGGGGCTGAACTCGCCTGGAGCAAGATTTGACAGTACAATTGTGTTGTCGACTCGTTCTGTGGTTCTGTAGTAACGTCCGGGGCCCAGATTCACTGTATTTATCTTTTATATATATATATAATGAGAAACCCTCAACACCAATGACCTGTGTGCTAGTATCATGAAGCTTTCTTTAAGGAAAAGTCGACGAGCAAGTATTGGCATGATTAAGCAAAGCATAGTACGCGAGGACATGAATGTGTACATGTTATGCTCTATAATTCGAAGTGCTCGGAAGGAATCTTAAGTGTGTATACCACTATGTCAGAATGGAAGGATGCAAGTGAATTCAACCCTCAAGCATGTAGTGCCGATTCAAAAGGAAAGCGGTACGAGTATGTGATACGTCGATCATGCGAATTAACCTCATGAAGCAGTGAGAAGAGTAAACTAGCCCCTGTTCGCGACATGTAGACTCCAAGGATATAATGGGAACGGAAAAGATTATGCAGCAGTGAGATTGTGTTTTCTACAAGTCTAAACGGATTAATATTTATGAATCAGAGTAGCGCAGCGAAGATTGATCAGTAAGGAATTTACAGAATCCGCAAAGCCATGCACCTTGGAACATAATTTCTATGAGGTATGATAAGTGGCGTGAGACCAAGCAAGTAACCGTGTACAGTGAGGAATCGTAGGAGACGAATGATAATTTTCAAACTCATTGAATTCAACAATGATTAGACCCAAGTGATTGGAATGACGTAGCAAGAGTGTGACTGATGTATCCTTACCTAAATAAGTCAATGGAGTTTGAAATCGCCTCTAGTATGGTAATTGGGTTGTTCAGTTCGGTGACCTTGAGTATACACAGGATTTATCAGTCGGATATGAAAGAGTTCTGCGTGAGGCAAAGGAAATGAAGGTGGTACCCAGAAGGTTTTCTTATGACTCGGAGTAGCAATCGATACACCAAGCGTAGTAGTAAATATCCGAAATGGAACAACACTACTCGGAATAAAATTGGTAGTGAGCGGATTCTTACCTAGATGTGAGGTTCTAACGGTTCAAGTTCAGTACTTTTGAAGTGGAGGGAAAAGATGTCAGCATGCGGATTAAAAATCCTTCGAGATCTATGTTATGCAATTATGTATGTCTAAGATAGGTGTGTAAGATATAGAGGAACACGGAAGAATCCACTTTTGAAGTTGTGAGTGTTACGATGAAGGGAAGTATATTTCCTAAGTTCAGCACGTTGTAATTCATACTCTTTATGCTGCACTTGTTAATGATGTTAGTACTTGCTATAATATTGTTTTCTAGAGATTCCATGAACATTAGAAATAAGGTCTGCATAGGGGAACTTGGACTTGAGGATTATGATATCAAACACGAATTCTGCATTTTTAGAACTGAAAGAACGCGCTAAAGCATTCAACTCCAGAGCCAACTCGCCAAGAGCGAGCTTAGGGCGAGTAGCACGGATTTTCAAAAATGTGTTGGCTCGTCCTGTGGTTCTGCAGTGCCGTTATGGGCTCGGTTTCGCAGAGTCTTTTTAAAATATATACCTCCTCGTTCCAAGAACTCGTATGCTAACATTTTGAGACTTCCTTGAAATAAAAATACGAAGCAAGTATTGTCATTATTTAGCAAGGTGTGACACTTGAGAGTATGAGTACACATGTTCGATTGTGGGTAGTATGCTAACCCTTATGAGATGGTTCGAGAAGCTAACCGCATCATGGTGAATCACCCGAAGTTGGATTTGTTGGAGAAACCTAACATAATCAAAATCAACAACTAAATTATTGGGAGACCATATGGGATATCCGGAGATCTAATAAGGGTATAATCAAGTGCCAGAGACCTAAGACAGATTGTAAGAGTATGCAGAATAAAGGTGTATTGTGTTGATGCCAGGCGCACCAACTCAAGTCAGATTGTAATAAGGAACATGTCGTCGAGACCAGATAGAAATGTTAGTTAAGAATATTCGCCAAGGATTGTATGTCTCTAAGGTTTCCAGGAAGGATAGAATCGGCATCTACACGTTAAACAAGCTATGTATGTATAGGAAATGGAGAAACCTTTGCAGTTCAACGAGGTAAGTCACGTGTTCTTACAAACTACACCTAAGCAAGAAGTTATGTTTACCTTATATGGATCGATTTAGGTACTTAAGTGTACTATTTTGATGGTTTGACAGATGGGCATGTTCGGTTGTAGTAGGAATATATGACATGATTCAAGTTTCGGTTAAGCAAGTATATTCTGGATCCTTATAAATCAGTAAATTCCTATACCTCAGGGCCAAGTCAGACTAAAAGTTCAGCCGGAGTCGGATTCATTAGAAAATTGCAGTGTCAATTATTTCAGAGGTAAGAAATTTTCCTGTTGCAAAGGCCAATCGTAAGAATCCATTTGGTGACATGTTATATGGGAGCAAGAAATAGAGATGTTAAGCGTTAACCGCAATGGTTTGTAAGGAAAATCTAAATTTCGAAGACGAAATTTGTTAAGGGGGCTAGAGTGTAATATCCCGCTCATCAACTACAAAAGTTTTACCAGTCGAATGTGTCAAAAGGAGAATGTCATTGGACGATGAAATAACAAATGGTATAATCATGCAGTATCGAGTTAGACACGTTCAAGACAAAGGGCAATTTGGTACTTGTACTTAAGGACTATATAAGTAAATCTTGTCCCAAATTCTTCATTCTTGCCATTGAACTTCTCTCTCTAGAAGTAGAAATTCAGATTTTGTGCTCTCCCCTCTCACTAGACTTTCGTCCCCTTCCTTCTCTCCCTCTACTCAAGCTTTACAACACTCAATCCTTAGTAGAATCTTAAACAAGAGATGATTCTAATATGATTCATGCAACTAGTGTCCTTTTTGGCTCATCCTTCACTCACCAAGATCATCATTTCAAGAGAAGCAAGGATTAGGATTTTGGTGTTAAAACTTGGAAGCTTGGAACCAATCTCTGAATCTTGCATGTGAGTTTGAAATTCTAGCGCACTTGTTTTAAAATGTTATGTAAGATGTTTTAACGTTTCCAATGTTCCGTTCAATGTTCCAACATCACGAAGTAAATAGAAATAAAAACAAGAAAATAAATGACAAGAAAGTAAAGAACATAGTGAGTTTGTTGACCCAGTTCGGTGACAAACACACCTACTCTGGGGGCTACCAAGCTAGGAAGGAAATCCACTAGTGTAGTCCTTATTCTATAGCTCTCAGCAAACTCCTCGTTTACACTAAAGACCTAGGACCTACCTGTATAGACTTCAACTTAGGAACTCCTAAATCTGAGATCCCATCTCACTATCCTAATGGTCAGTCACAGCCCCTATGACCTATCAGACCTAAACACAAACTCAAAGATGAAGTTACCTTCAAACAAACAACTAACACCTTGTTTCAAAACTTCGGTGTAGTACAAATGAGTATCAAACTCACCACACAGTCCTTAGCATGTATCACAAACGACACAAGAAAGGCTCACAAAAAGGTCCTAAACTTGCATCACAAACGATACAAGAGTAGAGCACATGTAGACTCAAAACCCTAAAAATCTAAACTTTTTAGAATGACGGCTTGAATAATCAATTAGATCTTGAAGTCTCCCTTATATACTAAAGCAGCTTGGGCTAAATATTTTAGTTGGGCTTCAGCACAAAGCAGATCGGTTCAGCTAATCTACAAAACAAGAATCAGTAACAAATATGGAATGTCCTAAAATGTCGGAACATTTATAGGATCGTTCCAACCAATAACAAATATTTCCTAAAATATAAATACTACTTTAGAAATATTCCACAACCGATTCTGTAAAGATATGCGCGTTGCTTGGTCAATAAGATAAGGAAATATTGTTTCCTTAAATAATAAAGGGCGCGCGTACAAGTAGGCATGAACCCAGGCACACTGAACCGTTCTAGGATGTTGGAACATCGTATCCAACATCTTACAGAGATCCCTAAACTCATGTTGGAACATTGGTTCCAACAACAAAAACAAGGATATTTGTTTTAGCAATAATGCAGCCAATACAAATACCCAACAAAGTTCTTTAGTTAGATCATTCCTTGGGTTAGTGTATGATTTTGTGAGATAATTGGAAAGTTAGGTTTTATGATTAGATGAATTTAGTTCCCTTATGCCTTTGATTTGTTGTAATTGTGTTAATTGTTGCCATGCAATCAAGTTATATTGTTTTCCATGTGTTATGGGTGTAATATTAACAATAATATGATTATAAACATTACAGACTTAAAGTTTTATCAATAGAAATGCATGGGAATTATTAACAAGTTCAACGATGAATGGCATACGAGTGAAACATGAATTATGCAGGTAGAAATTAAGTCTAAGAATGGGGGAAATCCTAGAGCCTCGACTTAGGTTGGTTAGAATAAGTATGTTATTATGTAACCTAAACACATTAGGTATAAGTTATGTATGATCAAGATTATGCACGAAATGATCCACCGCTAAACGAGTAGGTTACAGACTCGTGGTGATTATTTAAGTAAGTTATGTATAAGTCATCATGTATGAACAAGACTTTAAGCCAGATGTAGGTGTCGTGTCTCTTGCGATCCACGCCAAGGGGGATTTCAAGAGGTTCACGCCAAGGGGACGGGACACGCTCTGCAAGGTAGCCCCACACGACACTGAGAGGAGTCCAATGTAACTTAGCTAGGAATTCATCGGTCAAGTAAGGGATTGTATTCAGTGTTACTCCACCCGATGCATTGCGTAATATCAACTCAAATAATTGTTTGTTACACGCTAACTTCTAACATAATGAATAATTATGAATCATGACATGATATGTTTATGTTAGAATATGAAGTATGCACAGGTTATGCCAGGAAAAAGATTATGAAGATATTCTGTCGACGATCTTAGTATCTCCCCGATCGTCCAGTTCAGGATCATTTCATGAATATGTTACAGTTAGGTCTTGATGCGTTTATCGTATCTTGACGTAGCAGTCTTAGGCCCCCTTGAACGCCATGACATGTAGAATATAAGACAAGACTTATAGCCTATGATACGAAGAACCTTATGACGGCCCAAGTATGCAATGTAACACCCCGTTTTCCCAACAATGTAAATAATACACTTAAATCAGAGTATTCAACGTAAAACGGAATGCCACACTACATTTCAAGTATAAATAGAGTAAAGTCACTATTTATTAAACCACTTTAACAAAACATCGCAGCGGAAAATTTAGTTCAATATTCAACAACTTTGGCACTACGGCCTCAACGTAAACAACATTAATGAAAATCTTAATTCAAGACAACATGGTTCATAAGTAATATGCAACAGTGGAAAACATAACAAATATCCCCATCCCGTTACATTTCAGCGCGACCCTAAGACGACGCACGAGAGAGTCAACTCACATCAGCAGCTAATCCTGGATATCTGCACGTTACCCACGTAGAGGCAACATTCAAACAGAAGGGGTGAGATTTCACATTCAATAATAATAAGTATATAATTCATCAATGGAATTTAACAACATAAACAACTTTAACTAAGCAATAATGATACTTCACATATTGTTCAATTATTTCTACTTGGCATTTAAATCAACTACAACAACTCAACAACGACGCGACAATGCAAAGACACAACAACAACTTGACTATGCAGTATGCATGTGGTACCAATCAACGTGTTAGAGCATAGGCTCTCATTTCAACGTGTAGAGCAATGGCTCTTAAAATCAACGTGTGGAGCATCAACTCCTATATCAACGTGTAGAGCATAGGCTCTCAAAATCAACGTGGTTTGAATGATTAACATTCAACAGGGCATGAGCCCCTAACTTTACATGAGTATGCATGGACTCACAACTTATACAACATCAACGTACAACTTCAACGACTTGACAACATCAACGACAACGAAAACAACGACACAACAATGACTCCACAATATAATCCATAATTAATCTTCATTCAATGAGCAACATCCTAATACATCATATTAATTCAACATACGCATTCATATAGCAATTCATCAACACATAAACGTTCATGTAATAATTCATCAACATATGCATTCACATAATAAGTCATCAATCAAGTTATTCCTGACAAAACAAAGCGATTTAAAAACTTACAGTATTACCTAAGACTTCCACGTCTACACCAAAGGCTAATTCAAAACAGAAATGTGTGAAACGAAACAAGAATCATGAAAAAAGGGGACAACTACTGAACAACTCGCCTCGCGGGCGACTTACTCGCAGTGGCGAGCTAAAGGCGAGCAAACACTGCTCTCTGTTACACAATTACTCGCCGTGGCGAGTGGGTGGTGAGCAAACACTGCTCTTTGTTACACATAGTTCGCCGTGGCAAGCAGACTTACTCGCCGTGGCGAGTTATGCCAGTAATCTGTCGGGAAGTGCGATTTTTAACCCCAAAAACCCGATTTTCATCCAACTCAATCCCAAAATTGATAGGAAACTCAACCTATGATCATTCTACAACCTGAACATCATTTATCTATGAATTCTACAGACTTTCTACACCCTTAACATCCAATTCTACAAGTTCTACCATCAAATCTGGTTCTTAACCCTAATTCTCAAATTCACATGAACAACAACAAAACTACATGTTAAATTCAATTTCAGAATTATACCACCTAAGATTAGAGAATATTACTCCCACCCTTACCTTAGATTGGTGATTGCAAGACTCTACAGGTTCTCTCTTCTCTTGGTTCTCCTCTTCTCCTCTTTCTCCCAAAGACTTCTGTAAAACCTAATTTGTGTCTGTCTCTTGTTTTTCTTTATATACTCAACA
>Ga0315914_1006427_pt1 | contig 16646 bp, 8 predicted proteins | sample MpolenodulesMG_FD_203920 | JGI IMG/M metagenome (GOLD analysis project Ga0315914, IMG submission 203920) | Medicago polymorpha root nodule microbial communities from Los Angeles, California, United States - elongated nodules | ecosystem: Host-associated > Plants > Roots > Nodule | place: USA...
AACTTATAATTTAGAAAAGAAAATAGAGGACGGTAATGAAGCAGCCTATTCCAGACACATAGAGCACCAACCAAAAAACCATGAGAAAGCAGTTAATTAGGTAGCTGGTCTTCTTGATTTCTGATATTTTGATGCATTTTTTGAGGCTTCCGCAGATGACTATACTGATCACAATGAAAAAGCTTGAAGCATCTTTGAACATCTCAAATCTTTCTTTGGTTTTCTGGGATATTGGCAATATAAGTAGGAAAAAACTCAATACTAGGAAGGTGTACAGAAAATAGTGGGTCATATTCTCCATGCATTTGGCCTTGGACCTTGTTGGAGTTAAGAATCCAGACAACCTAAAATAAGCAAAAGTAACGTTAAAATGAGAAATAAAAATTGCAGAAAAACAAAAAAAAATATAGTTAGAAGTGTAAAACATACCATTCGGGCATGACAGATGAAGCTTTAGCAATCGCCATAGAAGTGAGAGTAGAGTTGTTTGAGAGGGAGAGAATTCTAAGTATTACGAAGATAAAACACTGATGAAAAATAGTTTTCAAACTCTGTATATAAGCTATTAAAATTATTTATGAGGTTGGTGGGGGTGGGAATTGGGCTATATGTATTTAAGCTTATTTATAAGGTTGAGTGAGAGGTGCTAGTGCCAAGGCTTTTTGAAGCCACTTTGGGGCATGCTTTTACTTCAACACTAAGTATTAACCGCATGAAGTTATTTTTGCTTAAAATCAGTATTCAATTCTTTTCCTTTCACCCGAATCCATTCCACCTTTGGAGCCACTTTGTAACGCCGTGTAATAGTTGTATACTTGAATTATTTGGCGTGGACTTTTGCTAGTATAATTTTTTTTTTCCTTGTGTTTCCTTTTTGTGTGTGTGAAATTGTCATTCTATTGGTAATGAATGTAACTTGAGAATTTGATTCGTTTTTTTTTTTTTTAGTTATTATATTATTGATACGACGTTCTAACTTTTGATTAATAGAGACTAATTTCCATAGGAAAAAGTATGGGATTCTTGGGAATAACATTCTTGAGAATATAAGGATAGAAGTTTTATTCCAATTTATCTTTAAAAAAAAGTTTCCAATAACAAGCCTAACATAAAATCATGATTTCCATTTCTTCATTTTAATAAATCTCTTTGGCGGGATTTATTAGATTTATTCTTAGGAAAATCATGCTTGAGAATATGAGATAGAAACTTTATTTCAATTTATCTTTAAAAAAATGTTTGGTTAATATCATAATAATTCCAAGATATGAAGGTTAATTGGTAATTATACATGAAATTATTCTCATTTTCATGAGAATTTTATTCCCATCCGTTTTTTGGAAAGCTTTTTCTATTCTCATTAACATTTTATACATATGAATAAAATTTAATAGACTTGTAACAAAGAAGTTTACATTTTTTTATCAATTTATTCATAGGAATCTACAAAGATATCTGGAAACAAATGTACTTGTATACATTTTAACTCATTATGAGGGTTTTGGAGTGTCCAATGGTTGGCTGCTTAAGATATGTGAGTGGTGATAAATTTGTATACCGAGGAAATTGAATGTTATATACTTGCCTGTCCTTCCCCCTCTACAAGACTACACCTCGTACCTTAATTTTGGGGGACCATTCTTCCTCCGAATAATGGCTACTATACATAATTGTAATGTGAGCATAAATGATGGTAACTATGTACAATGGACCACTGTGATCTTCCAATTATCAGCAATAATTAAGATTCTAGCACAATGCTAGCTGGAACCAATGAAGAAGTGTGTATCTTCAACATGCACATGCAATAAGGCTGTGTTTACGTATTTGGTATGACTTTATTTCATGTTTTTCTACTCCATAAAAGGAGAAGAGAACTATTATAGATAGCATTTGTTTTCTAGCACTATGGTTTAGATGTGTGACCATGAAGTTGCACGTTTCCCTTGTTGGAGCATTTTTATTGGTTGTTAAGTGTACAATTAGCAAGCCATGATTACTCAAAAAAAATTAGCAAGCTATGGATCCAATCAAAAAAATTTGTGTTGTATTTCCTTCTTACTTTATCTCTAACGTGATTGATTGTATATTTATACTATCTTGCAGTTTGCTATGAAAATGAAAATTAAAAATAATTTGATATTTTGATTGTGTTATAGTATTATATAATTTAAAAACTTATTTTTTTTGTTTGTAAATATTTAAGACAAAATTATGACATTTTAATTTTCTCAAATTTTACTCCTTCCAAACAAGTAAGTCCAATATGTGTGTTTTTCCCCCACAAGTAATTTTAGATAAAATATAAATAAAACAAAAATCACACTAAATCAGATTCTTCCATCAAACTATTTAATTATAAACATTAAGGAAAACATTAACAATACATCATAGAATACTAAAAACCTTAACCAATAAATGACAAAAGATAGTACTAGAACACAGTGATGAGAAAGGCCAAGCCAGAAGTAAATCTCAACAACCTAAAGCAATACAGAGAGTACATGGTAGAACATGGTGATGAAACAGCCTAAACCAGAGGCAAATGTGAGTGCCCAGAATACCATGAGGAACCAGCATCCACAGTTGCTTTCCTGAATTTGAGAACGGATGCACTTTTTGAGCTCTTTTTTTAGGCTACGGGAGATGAGAAAACTGAGGAAGATGAAAGAGTCTGCAGCATAATTGAACACCTCAAATTTCTTGTCTTTGATTTTGTGGGAGATGTGGAATATAGGAAGGAAAATAAAACACTATAGTAGTAGGAGAGTGGTCATAAGAACAATGCTCAGGAGCTTCATGAATCTGGCCTTTCCAATTGTTGGAGAAAACACAAACCCTAATTTAGACTTGGCATCCATCACTGTAATATTGAATGGTGGAGATGCTACTACCAGATGAAGTTGATAAGCAGCGGCAGCATCCATTTCGGGAGAGAGAGAGAGAGAGAGTTAGGGTTCGAGGGAGGCAGAGAGAAGTGTGCATGAATGGGTCTTATAAAGAAAGGGTATGTGTAAGGGTTTGGTGTAACGGTGTGTGGTCCTCTAGATCATTGTTGTCAAAATCCGACTTAAATCCTAAAATTCAGGATTTTGCGACCTTCTTCACCTTCAACAGCTCAAATTCATAATAGAATCCTAAAATAGGCAAAATCTATTAATTTTTATTGCGGTTTTACGATTTCTTATAAACTAAGTCATTTATGACTATATATATACCATTTATAACATATATTTATCATTTTTTTTTGGCAAAATCCATTATCCATCGATTTTGATTGCGATTTTACAATTTCCTATATCGATTCTACAAAAGTCCTTGAGTAAAATTCTTCGATTTTGATTGCGATTTTACGAGTTCCAATTTTGCTATTCCCTTTTGACCTGAAGTAAAGTCCCGATTTTGACCCGTGAACTTAGCTCAGTCGGTAGGGATATTGCATATTATATGCAGGGTTCGAACCTCAGACACTTCATTTCTCCACAATTTAATTGTGTGAGCTCTAGCCACTAGGTTACTTGACAAAAAAAAAATCCTGATTTTGACAACCTTGCTCTAGATTATATTTATTACAATACAATTCAACATCCATTTATGTGATCTTTATAAGTGATTCAATTTCAAAGTAGTTTCAATTTTCTTTGGAAAATGAAAGCAATATTTTCAAAGAAAGATTCTTGCAAAATAATTTGTAGGAGCTAGCTGTGGACCATTCTTTAAGATAAAATTTAACAAAGAGAATGTGGTAATTTAGTTAGGTTTTTTTTTGGACTGATCATTTACTCAGGATGTATATATGACAACATCACATAAGAAAACTAACTTAATAATTTAACATCAAATACATGTACTTTATTAATAGCACAATGAATGGAGTTCAATATATCGGTTGATAGTTATTCCATACAACACAAAGTGACAAAACATTCCCTTCAAATATGAAGGCTGATAAGATAATGGTAGCATGGTAATTTGGATGCAAAAGTGAGTGCTTAGTTGAATCCAGACCTTAATAAGTACTTTCTAGCTTCTGGCAACATATACGCCAATGGAGCAAAATTTCCAAAAATATTTCATTAAGTACCAATTATGAGTCTGATGCTAAAGAAAAGAGGTACCATTTCAATATATCTTCAGGTGTAGACCATAGGTAGATTACAACCATTGTGATGATGGAAATGTGACAAAGAAGTGTCACAAATTAATTGTACTCAACAACCTGAAATCAATAGAAACCAAATTGATGTTAATACATTTTTGACCTTCCATAATACACCAGCAACTACACATTCATTAACCAAATCATTATGAACAATTCATTGATTTTCAAAAATTTAATCCAAGAAATATGACTAGGTTAATGCTCAAAAAGAAGTTAAAAAAACGATTTGTAACTTTTTTCAAGACTAACTAACCCTCATATGTGCTAGCAAAACACGAGAAAATATACTATGGTATGAAGTATTTACCAGAGTGCATTATAATTTAAGAAATTAAGGAGAGTGGGTGGCAATGTAATTTTTATATTGTCAAATATGTATCTGATTCTTTTTGTCACCTTTCTTATTCGTTCACTTCATGTTATTTTTGTGTATGGGGGGTGGGTATTCTGCTACATGTCCAAATCAAATCATAAATAAAGTATAAGAGAAAGTGACAACAATGATGAAATAATGGTAGCTACTTTACCTTTTCCTCCACCAAGAATGTAATGAATTGAATTTTCATGTGGAAAAACCTATGCCTGTGATTTGGCAATTTCATTATCAAAATCAGAGAATGTATTTGCGACATTGTAGTTCCCTTTGTTACATTGTGATGCCAATGTTATTTATGAAACCGTTTTTATTTTATTCTTGCATAAGCAAAGGAGATGTCATGCTCAATGTTGAAGTCTATAGGATCAATATCATTTATTCTATATCATTTAATACATCTATATATTTTTTTTTTATAGAAATCGAGTTAAACAATGAGGTCATCCGGTTTAGTCATGCAACTCAACCATGCTTTGACCAATAAACTATTAACTTAGTACCGATCAGATTGAACACTGGTACGATTTTTAAAAAATGTTGTATTTCACCAAATGGGAGTGGATGGTTTTTGATAACCAATTTTTTTTTTTGACAAAAATAAACAATATTCATTCATTCAAATTGAAAGATTACAAAGATACAATACAAATTCAAATTCGCTAAAAACAAAAAGGATGAATCTTTAAACAAACTCACAACATCCATGTTAATATCATACAACGGCAAAGTACCTATGCCTACAAATATGACTAATATGACTATATTCATGTCTCCAGAATACTCATGTCTCCGGATCTACAACGTTGACGACGTCAAAGTCATTGTCATTGATCGGATATGCACTTGCTCAAAGCTAATCTTTCAACCTGAATCAAATAAACACCGCACTACAACGGGAAATCAAAAACACACGCACAAAGACGGAAAATCAAAACAAACAAAGTCGTTCAGAAACGACGAAATCACAAAAAGAAACGAAAGTAAATAGAAAATATATGAAATCACTTATTCAATTAGGATATAAGGAAAAACAATCTGGAGGGGTGATTTTTGGGTCAAAATTGACCCTAAATCACCCCTCTGAAGAGAAGAAGAAAAAAGGGATGACGGCTAGAGTTTGGTTTTTGATAACCAATTAGTGGGTGGTTTCTAATAATAAACGTTTTTTTTTGTAAATATAATAATAATAATAATAATAATAATAATAATAATAAACATTTATTTAATTTTTAATATAGATCGATTCTAACCCAAATGATTCAATTCGATCGTATTTAGTACATGTACATTTTTTTTTTTTATAGAAAACGAATTAAACAACTAAGTTATCTCATTCAAGCATGTGGTTCAACTAATATCTCAATAGTTTTGACCAATAAATCGATACCTTAATCAAATTGATCATCGTTTCAGTTTTTAAAACATTGATGTATTCCATTGAATGATATCACATGTTTCTGATCCTTAGAAAAAATTACATGTTTCAGATAAGGTGACAACTAGGGTACCCATGGAAGAATGGTGGGTAATTTACCTCAACCAATGAACATTCATCTTTTTAGGTGGTATACATGAACTATCTTGACCCCACCAATAAATTGTTCATTGGTTGGTGGGTAAATTACCCACCATTCTTCAAAGGTAATCTAGAAAAAACCTTTCGATAACCATTTAATAAATAAAAAATGGAAGGAAAATAGTTTTTAATAATAAATAGTCCATCTTAATATATATAAATGTTAAACATTTTTGATAAGCTTGCCCTAATTAATCCCGCCTTTTTTGGTGGATCTGAGTAATTTTTATGAAAAAAAAGAGTTTGCAAGGAATCAAACCAAGTACCATATGTTTTCACTTTACAAGTATAACCGCTATGCCACTTCTACTTTTGTTGAAATATTGTTGCTTCCAAAAATGAAATACATGACTAAAATAATTTTTTTAAATCCCCAACCGCCCTAGCGGTTTCCTCTCTCATAGCAGTTATTTTTTATTATTAGCGGTACCTTTATTGGTAGTAGTTCTTTTTTCATTTTTTTTGGTGTACGCTTACTACGTTTTACGATATTAAAGTTGCATCTTTAAAATTGTAGATAATTTGACTGATCCAAATGATAATTTTATCATTAGAAACTTCACTTTTTCCTGTAATTTTGCCCGCCTATTTGTTTCTCCTATATTATATTACTTGAAGTTGTTTATTCTGACTTTTTATGTTCTTTTTTCATTTATTTTTGGTGTACGCTTACTACGTTTTACGATATTAAAGTTGCATCTTTAAAATTGTAGATAATTTTACTGATCCAGATGATAATTTTATCATTAGAAACTTCACTTTTTCCTGTAATTTTGACGCCTCTTTGTTTCTCCTATATTATATTACTTTAAGTTGTTTATTCTGACTTTTTATTTTCAAAAATCGCTATAGTAGACTATAACATTACTTTGTTTTGACAAAGTAATGACTTTGATTTCATATTCATTTTTGTTGATTTCCATATTCATTTTTGTTGATGCAATCTAAATGTTGTTAATTTGCTTTTTTCAGATTGTGCATATCGATCACTCTCAATTGTCACTTAGTTTGATTTTTTCTGAATTTATATGCAACTCTACAAATAATAATACAGCCAATCTGATATTTTATATGTGAAATTCTACAAAATCCGTGTATCAGTTAGAGTCTAGTTTATTTAATAGTTACATATGTGTCGAGGTCTAGTCAAAACAAAATCAAAATGAGCAAACCCTAACCCTAATCATTAAACCCATCAATAATCACTTCAAATCAATCAAAAACATTTTTCCTGTCTCTGCGTCCCTTTTACGCTTCCCAACCGAATATGATCGTTCCGCAATCTCAACTCATCAGATATGATTCTGTCAGTTCCACTTACCCTTTTAATCTTACTTTTCAAATTTCTCATCAAAATCCCCCCCTTTTTTTTTATATTTTGTCATTTGGGTTGTTTTTATAATTCTCAGTATCATTTTTAAGTTCATTTTTTGAAATTATTGTTGCATTTCATTGTAGTTGTTAGGTTTCAAAACTTGTTGATTGATTATAAAAAAGTGGATAAATATTGGTAGGGTTTTTGACTTGTTGATGGTAATGTGGAGTTCTGTTATTTGGTTGTTGGAATTCATCTTAATTAGGGTTTTTAAAATGGAACGATACCGCAATTTCGCATGATTGTCTTAATTAGGGTTTCTGAAATGTACTGATACCAGAATTGTGGCGTGATTGTCGTAATTAGGGTTTGCAAAAGAAAGCGTGATTGTCACAATTTGGGTTTTAAAATGTATCGATACTGTGATAGTGGGCGTAGCATCATGGTTTTCGATGTCTCTTGCTACTGAGGTTGAGATTGCATGAGTTGTATTTGACCATAATTCTTTGCAATATAAAAAGTTGTGACCGCAATCACGACTTAAATATTGTTTAGATCCGGTTAAAAGTTTTATAGTTATGCAGCTTGGAAATTTTCCTAATAACGGATAAAAGACCCAATAGGATAGGTGTTGTCAAATAGTGGCGCTATAGCGTAGCGGAATTTGAACAAATCACTATTGTTTCGTGATACTCTATTTAAAACAAATAATTGTCAAATGACGGCTTTGTTTGTTAGTGGAATTTGAAAAAATCGTTATTTTCTGCAAACTGGTATTGACAACACTGAATAGGAGGACAATATGAATAACATACTTGAAGCAGTAGAACACTAGAGGCCAAACTCATTGCAAACATTAACCATGACTGTGAGTGTCTCGCCTGGTTATCACTTGTATGTTTCTCCTTCTTTGTTAAATCGATTCTTTTCAAAAACAATTTTGAAAAATGTAGAAGGAAGAAGATGAATGATGAAAATCAGGGTGTTTTTTATAATCTACTTATGTTAACTATTATCATATAATTAACGTAAATACAAATGGGAAAATTATGATATATACTGTTAATTGAGTATCAGTTATACTATAAAATGTGTTCAATTATTATATAAATCAGTGTGAAAAGCGAGAATAATAAAATAGGGAGGTCAACTGCATTTGATTTGATCCCTTATGATAGGATTTTGAGTTTTATTGGAAGCTTCTGACTTTCACTCTGGTTTTGTATTCTAATATTGTAGGCTGTTGGTTCATCACACGAGACTTCAGCAGCACCTGCAAGTTTGCCTTCTGTTCAGAATGGTATTCCAATGCTTGTAATTTTGCAGTCTGGTGGTTCATCACACGAGACTTCAGCAGCGCCTGCAAGGTTGCCTTCTGCGCAGAATGGTATGCCAATGCTTCTAATATTGCCGGCTGTTGGTTCATCACACCAGACTTCGGCAGCGCCTGCAAGTTTGCCTTCGGTGCGTAATAGTTCCTGGCAACTTCAAATTTATGGCAATCAGACTACAATAATGTTGCCTAACCAAACCAAAGTCAGCAAAGCTTTCAGATGTGAAGTGTGTGAAATTGATGTCAATAGCCAAGTCTCTTTTGAAAAGCACATAGCTGGAAAGAAACACAAGAAGAATTTGCAGCGGCAGACTAATCCTACAATTGCATCTCATGCGAATGTACAAACTGACACAAGTAGTATCCAAGGTCAAGCGTTAATTGGTCCTGTACCCGAGCAATCAGAGCCTAAGAAACAGGTTGATTCTGTTAAGAATGTACAAACTGACACAAGAAGTATCCAAGGACAAGCGTTAATTGATGCTGTACCCAAACAATCAGAGCCTAAGAAACAGATTGATTTTGTTAAGAATGTACAAACTGACACAAGTAGTATCCAAGGACAAGCGTTAATCGGTCCTGTAGCCGAACAATCACAGCCTAAGAAACAGGTTGATTCTGTCAAGAATGTACAAACTGACACAAGTAGTATCCAAGGACAAGCGTTAATCGGTCCTGTAGCCGAACAATCACAGCCTAAGAAACAGGTTGATTCTGTTAAGAATGTACAAACTGACAAAAGTAGTATCCAAGGACAAGCGTTAATTGGTCCTGTAGCCGAACAATCAGAGCCTAAGAAACAGGTTGATTCTGTCAAGAATGTACAAACTGACAAAAGTAGTATCCAAGGACAAGCGTTAATTGGTCCTGTAGCCGAACAATCAGAGCCTAAGAAACAGGTTGATTCTGTTAAGAATGTACAAACTGACACAACTAGTATCCAAGGACAAGCGTTAATTGGTCCTGTAGCCGAACAATCAGAGCCTAAGAAACTGGTTGATTCTGTTAAGGTTTGCTCAACATGCAATGTCGTGTGTGTTGGTCAAGATACATATAACAAACATGTTGCTGGGAGAAAGCATGCTGCTAAAGTGAATTTACATTATCCTTTTGTAAGCTTACATGAATCACTTTTACTGTTTATCCACACATTATGCACACTAGTGGCACACACTAATTTGTATAATTTCTTATAACCATGTCTTACATTAAAATAAAATTATTCTGACAGAACAAGAACATTAAAAGGACGAATTTTTTTATCTTGATTGGACAAACAAGGCAAGATAGGATCACTGTAGATTTAGCTAATTAACTTTGTAGGCCATTTAGCTAAAATTCATGTAAGGTAGCTGGTTATGTGAATATTTTGTATAACTGTGGGTTGCTGAAATCTCGGCAAGACACCGTGATTTTGCAAAAGCTACAAAGTGCTTCGCAAAATCATATTTTTGAGTATTCTAGTTCAATCTTATTTTCATACTTTTGAGTATTCTAGTTCAAACTAGTATTTTCATACTTTTGAGTATTCTAGTTCAAACTAGTTGGCTTACTCATCCACTGGGAAAAAGTAACTGGAAATAAGGAAAAAATTGTTGTTTGGGAGATGTAGACAACGGCAATAAGTGGAGGGTTTTTTGAGGTTTTGTAAATGAGTTTAGTGTGTTGTGTTTGGGATGCTAATTCCTGCAATCTGACCATGAAACGACTGTAACATTGACTGCCACGGGCATTACGCTGCCCTGATTTCAGTAGAACCTAGCTACCGCTATGTCATGCCACAGTATTATAGTGTCCGCAACAGCCTCTGTTAACTACAGAGGTATTAACAACAACAATAGTCTTTTTCCACTAGAAGGATTTGATGACGTCATAATGAAATTACATTCAATAAGCACTTGTTCTTTATTTATTTTGCTGCAAGTACTGTTGCTATAGTTAGTTGTCTTGAATGTACTTTCTCATAAATTTTGTGGTGCCAGGCTAATCTATATATAATCTTTGAAACATTTGAACAGTTAAATATGATAAATAAATGTCTTATGTTGTTTTTCTTAACATTAATGGTTCAATTGTGTAAAAATATAGTCTTTTGGCTTCTAAATTTGATGACATCAGTGAGAACCTAATATATGACCATACAGGAAATGATAGAACTCTTGATTTTTAGTTTTGTAGCTTTATTACAATTGATCATTTGTATTTTTAGTGACCTTGAACAATCAAATATTTTTTTAATCCACGACTGACAACACTAGTTTTAGCTAGATTTTATTATCATGAGTTTGCCTAACATGTGCAATATTGCACATGATGGCAAAACCCTATTATCATTACTTGTTTGCTATCAGTTATCCTGGATGTATATCTATAGATAGCTAATAGCTAAGTATTTGTTGTATTATCATTACTTGAAGTGCAAGAAAAGTATAAGGCGGAGCGCCATGTATGAAATGTTTCTGAGGTGACCACTTTTTGTGACTCATAGGTTGCCTTGAAGTCTAATGATGGCATTGGTCCACCTATTTCCGAACTCAAGCGTAACGGTGATGCTCTAATTGAAAAAGCTGCTAAGAAAATCAAGGTTGCTGAATCTGTATGGTGTGAATTTTGCAAGATTAATTGTAACAGCAGGTATAGCTACACTGCACACTTGTCCGGTAAGAAACACTTGAAGAACATGGAGAAACTATCAAATCCAAAAGTTGGTGTTGGCAGCGGTGCCACTACCACTACCACCACCACCACCGCAATAGGTACTTCAATTGGGTCACAGGAAAAGCCAGATTCAGATAAACCAAAAACAAAGGAGGTATCAGTACTTGATATTGAGACAGAGAAACGTAAAGCTGTGGAAAGAGGAGCTGCAGTTGATGATATTAAAATGTGCACTTTATGCAATGTGGTGTGTAATAGCCAGGCAAATTTAAATACTCACCTTAGTGACCATACTCACGCTGCTATGGTGAGGAAGGCAGGGTTAATCACTGGTTGAGGCGATTATTCTCATTGTGTCATCTAGACTTGGAGTTGGAGACATTGCATGCACTATGCAGTTTGTCATTGCAATCGGTTATACACACACTTTCATTAAATGTTTTGTATAGCCTTTTACTTGTATTAGAGAAACTAATTACTGTTTTATAGTTCGTATTTTGGAATATAAATAATTGATAACTTCCATTATGCATTGAGGTTTACAAGATGAGTTTAATTTTGATACTTTTTTTTTAAACATGGGGTGAAAAACAGAAATACAAATGCCGTATATATGCTACATTCCAAAACACGAAAAACAACCTAAAATCCCATGGAAAGGGAACCCACGCCCCAGACCAAAACAGCAAACGACGCCTAAACTATGCCAACACAGACCCGAGACAGAACCGTGACAGTAGCTGAAGCAAAATCGCAAAAAACAGCTACAATATGTCGACTCATAGAATAAGTTAGATTTTGTCAATCTAATTAAACTCCAATGTCAATACAACATTTTAATCTCGTCTACCAATTCGTGGACCCCCTTAAAACGATTCTTGAAAATTCTCTCATTCTTTTCCATTCAAATCACTCAAATTGAAGCGTGCCAAATCAACCATAACACTCTTCTCATTTTCTTGGAATTCCCTTGATCATTCAAACCCTCGAGAGTCGAGATGAATAAACAAGTTGGGAGTCTGCATAACGTCCAGCCAAATCTTCGAAACCACCTCATAATGCATAAAGAGGTGCCGTGAGGTTTCTATACCATCCCCATACATCATGTCTGCCACCACCTTAGATGGTGCCCGACTCATCCATAAATACCCAAAAACCTTTTCCTCTAACCTACTTAGTTCACCACCTAGGAGTGCAAGCCTTTCCACAAACTTTGTGGTGTGAATCTTTTTATTTTGATGGTTTACTTCTCTTCTCCTTGCTTTATTGGACACACATCCGTTAATTAAATTGAATAATTAAAACAATGCAATTACATAACATACAAATTTCAAGATAGTGTAAGAGAACTTGGAGAAAATGAAATGGAAAATTGATTATTTAAAACAACGGTAATTCCAAGCTCAAAAGCAACAAGTATACAATATTTAAATTAAAAACATAATTTTGAGGCAAACTTAAAGGACTTTGACATCTTTTCTTCTATATTTAGTCATCATAGAGGTCATTGATGCCTGGCTTGGTTGGTCCAGGGATCAGACGGTTTTGCTTAATTTGAGCAATTTTCTCATGATCTTCTTTTGTTAATGACCAATCAAAGATACGCAAATTTTGGTTCATTCTTTCCTTATCATAACTCTTGGGAACAAAAGTGACTCCTTGTTCATATAGCCATCTTAGAGAAATTTGTGCAACAGACTTTCCATGTGCATCTGCAATCTCTTTTAGCATATCATTCTCCATAACCTCATTAGGTCCTCTGCTTGCACCTTTCCTCAATGGTGAAAATGCGGTTAACACTATTCCGTTTGCGTTGCAAAACTCTCTAAGCTTCTTTTGTTGCCATGCAAGGTTCATCTCCACCTATAAATATATGAGTTCATTGTATAAGTACATATTATCAATTAACAAGTTTACTAGAAGTTAATCTAAACTTAGGTTTAGTTGATGACTTACTTGATTGACTGCTGGAAGAATAGTGGCAACAGAGAGAAGATTTTCAAGTTTCTTGACAGAGAAGTTACTAACTCCAATAGCTTTAGTGAGTCCAAGTTTCAAGCCTTCCTCCATGGATTCCCAAACACCCTTGACATCAAATGGCAAGAGATCTGCCACATCAATTGGAAATGTAAACTTTCCAGGCTGAGAGCTAAGTGGCCAATGAATCAAATACAAGTCCAAGTAGTCCAATTGAAGAGTCCTGCACGAAATCAACAAATCCAGTTATTTCAATAAGTGTGTGTTTGGATTCACTTTTGTTCTTCAATTGATTTTTACATGAACGTATTGAAATAAAAAACAATTTAACGTTCATCTTAAAAATAATTTCGCCCTTAAATAGGACTTACATATCATCTAAGTGTACTCTAAATGAGTGTAATATTAAATTTTACTTACTTGAGAGATTTTTGAAGAGCAGGAATAACAAGATGAGGATGATTTTCAGTAACCCAAAGTTTGGAAGTAACAAAAAGCTCTTCTCTAGTGACAAGACCAAGTTCAATTGCCTCTTTCAAAGCTTCACCAAGAGCTTGTTCTGAGCCATATGCAGCAGCAGTATCAAAGTGTCTGTAACCTTGTTTGATGGCTTCAATGATTGCATCTTTTGTGTCTTTCTTACATGTGAAGTCAGGGGCTGATCCCATTCCAACCACAGGCATTTTCAATTGACTAGATGTATTGGTAAGAACCTTTGTTGGGATTTCAACACTACCCATGTTGATGTTATTTTTGTTGTTGTTGGGTTGGGATGGTTCAATGTTTAATATTGTTACACAATGAGCTATGTTTGATGATGGACTAAGCTTTGGTTGCAACCTTTTTATAGAGCTAAAGTTGGTACTAAAAAAATTTCATACATTCTTAATAATTACAAAATTGACACTATTGCTATTTGGTTTTGTTTGAGCAGTCCAAAATTGAAACTATAGTGTTTCTAAGAGGGTAGGTGAGTTATGCTCATTTCTACCACCATATAATTTCAGTGTTTTATTTATTGAATAATACATAAAGTATAAGGTTGGTGAGTTGCTGGCGGCATAGTCCAACGATGTCTAGTAATACATCTTTGACCGTTTTTGTTTTGTTTATTACAAATTGCAGAATAATTTCCATCTTGAATTATGGATACTGTTTTGTCCATATCTCTATCTTTTTAATTATTGGAGGAAAAAAACAATAGAGCAATATTATTTCATTATTATCCAAAAAATGCAATAATTTATAAAAATTATATAATTATTGATTGATGTGACTACGAGAGAAATATAAATATATTGTGTTAGACAATAATATATTCGTAATATGTATTTTTTTTTTTTGGGTTAACATGATTTGGTAAAAAGTTTTCACCGTCACATAACTATCATTAATTTCCATCAAGGAATTTATGAGACACGCCAGATAGATTCTTCCATCTCAACCTTATTTTTTTTGGTACTCATAAGACAGAAATCGAACCTTAATGTTGGTCATACTTATTTTTTATACTACTATATTTAGTTATTGAATTTTCTTAATTCTACCGGTCAAGCTTGCACGAATATGACAAGTTGATAGGGACGCAGTTCCTCTAAAAAAAAGTTTGTAGGGACGCACTTAACTTTTTTTTGAGAATAATAATTCTCTCAAAATTTAGCTGACCATTTTTAATAGGATCTTCCACATCAATCACGTTTTTTTCATCCATAAAACTTGAATTCAAGATTTATTTAATTTCATTCAGATATCAACATATTGTTAGTGGGAAAATTTTATTTAAGCATTTTTTATTTTGTTACTTTTGTCAATAATCTCAAAATGTTATTTTGACTTAATTAACAAATCCTCGCCTTCAAATTTAATAAAGTATTGTTCTTAGATATAATTTCAGGTAACTAACGATAGACTAGCAAAGTTCGACCTTTTTATAAAATAAAATATACACAGATGATTTAAATCCAATCACCCCTCTCTCACCAAAAATATCATCGGAATTTCTACTTGGGAAAAAAAATATACTTGTGTGACATCATTGCAGTAAACTTAGAAGTGCATCAACTCCAAAAGTTTGGTCAATTGGTAAAAGAATAAAAAAGAAAATCTTAGATCCAAAACTTTCAAGTTCCAAAAATAAAAATCCAATTAGGCATAAGGTCTTCTTTACCTTGATCTTGAATGATATTTCTCTCTTAAAATATATGAGTCTTGCTAACTAGTGCGTTAATGGTACATGTTAAAAACACAAGTAAAAAATTTACATTGTTATAAACAAATTTTATAAATTTAAAAAGTTAAGTGGCAATTTATAAAACAAATATTTTTCAATCGAGCCTCTTCCAAAAAAAGAAAAAAAAATTTCAATCGAGATTTCAGGAAAAAAGCTAGCATTCTTTTAAATTTATATATAAATAAGAAATGTCTTTTGAAGTGGTATGAATGGGTATCGAAAAAAGGTGTCAACCCATAACTTCAAAAAACTTAAATATATACCAGTATAAAAGAGAGAGAGTTATACTATTATTTTGTTCATCCGATAATTAAAAAGATAGAGATAGCTAGGGACAAAATGGTACGTACATGGAATCCAACATGCAAATTAATTTGGAATCTGTAAACAACAAAAAGTCAAAGATGTATGACCATATAGACATAGTTGGACTATGCCGCCACCAATTCACTAACTTTAGATATTATTAGTGTACATTAAAATAAGGAAATAAAATGGTGGTAGAAATGAGCATAACCCACCTACCCTCTTAGACACACTAGAGTTTCAAAATTGGACTGCGCAAACAAAAACATAGCAATAATGCAAGTGTCAATTTTTTCATTATACTACCCTACCATTTTTAGCTATAAAAAGGTTGCAAGCAAAGCCTACTCAATCATCATTCATCAAGCTAGCATAACTCACTCAAAGTGTAACAATCTTAACTTGAACCTTTTCAATCTAAAAACAACAACATGGGTAGTGTTGAAATCCCAACAAAGGTTCTTACAAACACTTCTAGTCAATTGAAGATGCCTGTGGTTGGAATGGGATCAGCACCTGACTTCACATGTAAGAAAGACACAAAAGATGCAATCATTGAAGCCATCAAACAAGGTTACAGACACTTTGATACTGCTGCTGCATATGGCTCAGAACAAGCTCTTGGTGAAGCTTTGAAAGAGGCAGTTGAACTTGGTCTTGTTACTAGAGAAGAGCTTTTTGTTACTTCCAAACTTTGGGTCACTGAAAACCAT
>Ga0315914_1006428_pt1 | contig 16646 bp, 10 predicted proteins | sample MpolenodulesMG_FD_203920 | JGI IMG/M metagenome (GOLD analysis project Ga0315914, IMG submission 203920) | Medicago polymorpha root nodule microbial communities from Los Angeles, California, United States - elongated nodules | ecosystem: Host-associated > Plants > Roots > Nodule | place: USA...
CTTAGAGACTCATAAGCTTACTTTGTTGAAAAAGTTGCATTAGAAGAGTGAATGTGAGAAAAACACAAGAAAGAAGGTTTGAATTATGTAGGTTTTTCTGAAAATATTTTTTTAAGTTAAAAATAAATCAGAGGATGCAATATGTATGAAGCCATTTATTTGAATGAAATGAAGTAGTCATGTTTTTGTAAAAAAAAAAATCCTTCATTTAATTTAAATAACAAGAATGGATTTTGTGGATGCCAATGTTATGATTAGACAAATTGATGGTCGTCAACAAAGATGTATTGGACTCTTATGTTCTGTTCAAATGACTTGATCATTCATGTTAATACTTTGTATGACACTTGTAATATTTCCATAGAAATGTCAAGTGTTCCTTATTAATTTTTCATCCTCCATTATGGACATATGTACTATGATTGAATAATCAAACAATCTTATTGGTCCGTTCAATTGGTTAATATAAATTTCTCAAAATTTTGTTAATAATTTAATTCAATTGAGACCAAATTTTTCTTCCACAACTGCATACTTTTGAGCGCAATTAAATATATCTGAAAGTTTTGTTTGAATGTGATAATTTTAAAGTAGAAAAAAAGTTTGTTTTATGAGTAGTAAGTTTGATAAAGCTTAATATCGAAATCATTGAAATACTTTCACAATAAACCGTCAAAGAGAGAATGAAATTTATATAAACTAGATTTTATTTTGAATTACACACGTTGACAATCATGTTCATAGTTTTTATAGATTTATAGAAATTCTTACACATCGTAAGTTTCAATGCTATGTTCAAGAGCACTTTTATTTATTTATTTTGATTGCAATGATACAATAGAACTCATTAGTGAAAACAACAACAAGTCGTCTTCTCAAGATGAGTAAAGCATCCACTTTTCTGAAATCCCTTGGCGTGACAATCTTTATCACAAGTTGCAGTGCAAGGCACTGTACATTGTCCTCCTGGAGGTACCACCACACTAGCAACGAATCCTGAATAAATTCAAAATCAAAATTATATATTATGCATGTATCATTATTATTGAATTTTGTAAAAGATTAATAAAAACAATACTACTTCATAAGATTTTCTGAGTCACACCAATTTAATAAACGAAGTTTTTTTTTTTTTAATATGGAGACTATGAACACCATATAACATTCAATAACAATTTTTATTTGGCGTAGTAAATTTTATATTGAAAATGCAATTCAGTAGGTAAAACTGATTTATGTCCTTACCTGAACTCATAATCATAAGAATGCAGAGAATACCAAATAGATAAGATTGATTGGTTTGAAATGCCATTTTGTTTGATTTCATGTTATATTTTATTTCTTGGAATTAATAAAACTAACATCACTTCTATTATATAGACATCAAAAGTGTATTATACTTTTACTTTATTGAATATCATTAAATTTCATTTGACTATTAATCATATATATAATTATAAATGTATATATTTTTATTATTTTTTAATTTAAATAAAATATATCTATATATTGATTATATTATTATTATCAATATGAAAACAATAATAATAGGTCAGATTCAAAAAGTTAAATTAATCAATAGAGTAAATTTTATAAATACAAAATGATATTCCTTTTTAAAAAAAAAAAAGGGAAAATGGACTAATTTTAGTTTTAATATCTAGATTGTGTGTTTTGATATTTAAATTAAAGTAACTTAACTATATTGAGAAAGAATTTAGGCAAAATTACAAAATCCGTCCATTGTAACGGCCCAAATTTTGATGCCGTTAATTAGCAACTTCTTAGTGAAAAGACGAATATTCTTTTTCTTTAAAATTATAACAATAACTTAAAAGTCCCTGGCTTCAAAATAAAAATAAATAAGTTTCTCTTAAATCTTCAAAATAATAAATCAGAGTTATTACATGAAAAGTGTAAATTCCTAAGAACAAGACTTTTGGCCTTTTCCTACCCAAGACAAAACCTAGTTGGTCATAGTTGTGGATGCTTGTGAAAAGTTTTCTCAGCAAGACTAATACCACTGTCAGAATATAGCAAACCTCCAAATGTGCACCACTGTTTTACTTGTGTCTTCTTCTACTAGATCACATTACCTCCCTGATGTCACCGCCAAGGAGGAAATACAGATTGACGGTTACCTGTGCAAAAGTAAGGGTCATCTCCAACTAACAAACATGATACAAACAGGCATGCAGACATAAATTTTATAACGATAAAAATACAAAAAAAAGCATATGACACATTACTCCAATTTCATAATCACCACATCTAGCCCCAAGATGCAACCTGACTAAATTGCGTTAATCCCTATTGGTTAGTCTATATGCCAATGCTTATGATCCGGATTTCACCTCTATGCGGAGCCAAATGTCCCACCATTGGACAATATACCCCACCATTGGGCAATACCCCAATGTTGGCTAATAACTCCTAAAAATTCGATGTTTAGTACCCCACCATTGGACATTATTCTGAATCACCTAATGCATATGAATCGTCAGTACCCCACCGTTGGGTAATGACTCCTAAAACTCGATGTTCAGTACCCCACCATTGGATATTTGTCTGAGTCATCTAATGCATGAATGTCTCCATAAATACTCCATCATTGGGTAATAACTCCTCACCTCTAAGGTCTAGTATCCGAATTCTGCTCTTTACCTAAATGGATTTGCTCATTTCCAAAGTAAATGACCAAAATGCCCCTGCGTGAGTTAACTCACGCTAGTATTAAATTTGCATGAGTTAAGTCACATTGCGTGAGTTAACTCACAATTTCCAAATTTTCATGCTGAAGTCCCTTCTCTTTGTCCAATTCCTCATACCTTGCCAAGTCCCTTCTCACAGTTCTTAAGAAAATGACAAAAATAATACCAGCTAGGAAAAATATATATTTGTTTTAGCATAAGATTCAAAACTATATAATATGAAAATTAACAAATCAGATCATAAAAATTAAGAACTGAATCAGATCATAATAGAAAACAATTACATGAAAATGATAATAATAAAAGAAAGAAGAAGAAATTGTAGAGAGTGAGATCTAACCATTGATTTTTGGAGAAAGAGATATGAATTGTGAATTCAACGTAGAAATGAAGATGATTGGGAAATGGAATTGCAATTTTTAAGGAAAATAGAAAGATGATGAATTGAAAGAAAAAAAATAGAAAGCGTGACTTAAGTCACATGAAAATCCATTTGGGTAAAGAGCAGAGTTCCTAGTATCCCACCTTTGAATCACCATTTTAGTTACTTAAGGTTACTCACCCATAAAGAAATAGTATTTATGTTAAAACAACACCACAAGAATAATAACACATAATATTTCATGCTAAAACAAAACCACCAAGGTAATTATCACAACACCAATTAATAACACATAACATTCACTTCAAAACAACACCAATAATTATCACAACACAAATATACACACATATACACGTACGGAAGCGCGTGGAGTGATGTCCTTACCTTCGCAACAATAGTCCTTAGACTCGTCAAGCAGCGGTCTTCGTTCTACTATCTCAGTACCTTCACAATCAATTATTTAATAACTTAGTTTCATACTTCCGGTAATCCTGATCCTTACTGAAGGCTTTGGTTTGGAGTTACGGTATAATTTTCAACTAACTTCTACCTAATTATTTTGTTATCAAAATATAATATTTTAATTACACTAGGTAAACACAATTGTTCTATAGAATGTAATCAATATGTTACAGACTACTCCATTTCTTTAACTAGAGTATATGTATCAGTAATATTTTAAAGCAATTTGAGAAGTAACAATAAAAATCATATATAACATTTAATTGATTAAAATAATTTCAAACCAGTTTAAGTTTAAATTAAAGCATAGTTATCACTTCATCTATTATTCTTGAACGTGTTCTGCACCTAAATTCATGTACAAAGAGTTTTCACTATGAACTTTAATTTAATTAACACACTTTATTAGTAAAGGACTAAAATTAAAATTTGTATCAAGTATATAAGTTAAGATCATTTTGTATGGTCACCCCAAGTAAAAAATTTTGTTCAAAACTTCAAACAAGTTTCTTTACGTAAACCCATCATACAATAAAACAAAAGTTCATGGTTAATTAACATTGTAAAAGTATCAGGTTTCTTAATTAATAGTCAAGCATCATCTATTAATAATTATTAAACTTGAAGTATTAACCCCTTTCATTAGACCAAAAACGATTTTTCCAACACAAGATGAGAGAACTCATTGAAATTTCCCTCATTTTAAATCCTTGAATGGGTAGAAAATGTTTTCTAAAAGCAATATGATTTCCACAAAAAAAAAAATACTTACAACGATGACTTGGGTAAGAGGGTTTCTTTTTATACATAGGCAGTCGAGACAAGGAAAAATGACATGTCTTTCCTAAATGAGTGGAATTAAATCATGGAGTGGAAAGTGGTGTGTCATGGTCATATGAATAGGGAAGAAGTTGTATCTCCTATTTTCTGGTAATGAATGAAAATGAACGTGTACTTTCTAACCGGTAAGTAGCATAAAATTAGAAACAATTATAATAAAACTAAATTAGTAACTTAATAAATGTCACCCATTTTTTCTACCCTAATATAATAAAGTAAATATTCATATAGTTTTAAAAAAAAATATATAACGTAAAATAAGGGCTTAATTGCATAAAGGTTCTCTAAATAATTATGAGTTTACATTTTGGTCCCATGTAAAACTCACATTTTGGTCCTCTTAGTTTTGTTCCGTTATTCAATTTGGTCTCATCTGTTAGTTTTTAATGTCTATAATTTTTGATTTAATTTTAACCATTTAATTCCATGTCCATTGTATTTAATAGTAGCATCTAATTTTTTTCACTTTTCATAGTCTTCTTTCTCATATCCTCATTTAATTTTTTTCACTTTTCATAATCTTCTTTCTCATATCCTCATCAACCTTTTCTAGATTTCTTTTTCTTCCAAAAATCTAAATCCCTTCTCTCTAATTGAAACTTAAATTCACAAAATCCAAACCCTCAAATTCACAACATCTCAAAAAATCAATAATCACAAAATCTTAAAAATGAAATATGGGTAAAACATACTTATTCGAATGTTGGGCCAATCATGTTTCAACCACCATAACCAGACGAGTTGACTCGGTGGTGGTTCCTTTTACTCATTTTCAAGACAATTCCAATGTTAGGGGACAAACACAATACTTCCTGGGATTTGTTGTTTTCACCGAAACAAAATCAAAATCCAAAATTAACACCCAAATTTTACATTTTCATCGCTAATTTTTCAGATCTTTCACCATGTGATGCTGATGTTTTTTGTTTTTTGTGTTGTTTCATTGAATCTGTGTTGTGTTCAGAGAAGAAGATTGAAGGAATTTTGGGTTTTAAATGAGAAGAAGGAAACTGATTTGTGTTGTGTTGAGAAGAAGAGTGAAAAACTTGGTACTTTTTAAATGAGAAGGAGGAAACAATTTTTTGGGGTTTAATTTAATTTTCTGGATTTGTTTGAAGTTTTTTATGAAGATATGAATATGATTGATGAAGATGGAGAAGAGCAAGATGAAGAAGATGAAGAAAAGCTAAAAAAAAATTGTGTTGGTGGTAGATTGATCGAAAGATAAAATAGGCATGCGTAATTCAATAGTCCTCTCTCTTAAAAAAAGATCGAACGGTTTAAATTAAAATAATTAATAGGATCTATAATGAACCACTTTTAAAGTTGATCCATTATAGACATTTAGTTAACAGTTAGGGACTTTTTTAAGTGACGGAGCAAAACCAAAGTGACCAAAATGTGAGTTTTACAATTTATGAGACCAAAATGTAAAATCATAATTAAGCCTCATCAACTAAATAATTAGGAACGAGGGTTTGACCATATAATGAATAAAATATCAAAAATATTCTTTCTAAAGAGAGAAATAATATCATCACTTAATAAATTATATCGATAAAATATTTTTACGTTGAATCATCATAAAATACGTTAGCATAAAAATAAAAATAAGATAAAATATTGGGATCTTACATCCCTTAATTCAATTTTAGGTAATATTCTCGTCATTTATCTTTTTTTTCTCCGATTTAATCATTTATGTTATTATCAGGTAACACGTTCTTTATCATTTTTTTTTTCCGTTCAATCATTTATGTTATAAAATATCAATATTGTTCCTAAAATAGATGTCAATATTGTGTCAATTTTTAGGGGATTTTTTCAATAAAATCTGGGTTCTATGTTTGTATGATTAAGATTTGGGTTTGTTTATGAGTTTGATGATTTTTTTCTATGTTTTTTTTATGATTTTTTTTTTGATAAAAAGGTATAACACTTTTACTATTGAAACTGAAATAAATAAATAAATAACACTGTCCAAGTGGAAAAAAAAAAGAAGAAAAAAAGAAGGTATGAGCTCCACAAAATACTTTTAAAAAGTGAAGGAAAAAAAAGCAATAGGCTATATAAAAGAAGATTCTTTAATCAGGTTTTAATGTAAATTAGGTTTTATTATAAGCATTATCCTTAACGGTCATATAAGCATTTTAAAATTTAACCTAATTTGTTGAGATATGGATTTTGCTGACCTCAGGGATACACATCGTCGATGTTCTTTCAATTTTACTTTTGGGTTTTATTGATTTACTTTTAACAGAATAAATAAATAATTAATACATTTGATTTTCAATTTGATGAAGATCATGAAGGTTGACTCATGGGGAAGATGTAGATTAAAATAATGAAGAAGATGAAGAACCTATTCTTTTTAATTTTTTGCTTTTAACAAAAATATTAAATAATATAATTTTGCTTATCTTGACGCCACAAAAGCATTTTAAGGAGTTGGATGGAAAGGGTAACGGTGCAAACATATGCAAACATAATACAATTTAAAGGACTAACTTGATACAAAATAAGTCCAAAATGACTAATTTGTTACAAACACTAACTTTTAGGACCCATTAAAAAATCTAACTTTAAAGGACCTCATCATGTATTTGACCTTTAAAATACTATGCTTAGTTATATTTTCTGTTTTTCACTCCTAAGGATAAGCTAAATCTTGCTTATTGTAATTGTGAAGAGCCTGAATAAACTCTTCACTTTCATATAATAATTACTGCAATTTTCTTTCAGATTGGCACCAATATACAACTGGTTTCATAAAACTGACTTTGCCCAGTAAATCATAACAATGTTCAAATGGTGTTTTTACTGTTCTGAAGCTAGGATCTTCTTCAGCTCTTTTTTACTTACCTGAAATTTCAAACGAAGAAGAATTAATTTCCCTTCCTAAAAAAATGCAAAATTGGATCCTCTGCAGCGGATATGTTGGACTGTTAAGTGGAAGTAAGAAGTCCCACATTACATTAAAATATAAGTGTTGAGCATGATTTAAATAAGGGGACTCATACTCAATGTTGTAAGGTTTTTGGCGAAGATGTGGTGTCCAAACCACTTATGTAGTTGTTCTTAATCTAATATGGAGATTTACCCGGTGATATAGGCTCCTATCGTGATTCAAAAGTGGTATTAGAGCCTACAATTTTTAAAGTAATAGGCTCCCTGTATCAAAAGCTTGATTAGCAATATGGAGGCTGGGTGACATGTGGAGTGAAAAACTTCTGCTTGAGGGATAGCATGCCAAATTAATGGATAGAGTGTTAAGGGTGGGTGGGAAGTCGCACATTGGATGTAGATGTTTGTGCAGAGGAACCTATAAGTAAAAAACTTGTATATTCAATGCCTTATAGTTTTTGATGTGGTATTTAAGTGTGGTTGCTCTTAACCCAGTGTAAACATCTCCTTAGTGTTTTAGACTCCCCACGCGAGAGTCCTAGATCTAATTGCTCTACTGTGATTGTACCGATACAGAGGATCCAAGAACTTCACAGTGAAATGGTAAATGACATGTGATTAGGATGTCATAGAAGCAAAAGTAACTTACCTTTCCCATTGCATTGCGAGGGAGTGAGTCCCAAAGAATCAGACGAGTTGGTATCTAACAAAGATATAAACAAATTATTAAACAAAATTTACTTTTGAAATTCCTATAACTTCGATGAATGCAATATAAAATAAATGCATCAGATTCAAAATGTCACGTGAACTTTTTCCACAACCGCAGATGATCATTGCACAATTTAATTGAGAACCTATTATTTTAACAAGTGATTGGTCTAAGTAAACTTCAGTAGAAATACCCACATAAGAATCAATTGGTGCATGAAGTAAACAAAATTGATGAAATTTGAAAAATAAAAGAATGAAATCACCAGAATCATATGCATACAAAATTTCAGAAAGATATGGCGAGTATGATCAACTTAAATCAATATCACAAGCATTTTCAATGGCGCTTGTATTTAATTGACACTAAATTAGATGGTTAACACAATTTAAATATGTAGTTAATTATGTCACGTAGATGGTTAATGAATATAACCAGGTGTCTCAACTTATTAACCATCAAGTGAACACAATTAACCCTGATTTGAAGTGTTAAAATATACACATACTATAATCATTCAAACTATGTTCAAATGTATCTTATATTTGAGGGGTTCAAAGATACATGATATTCTTTAGCCACAATTTATGTTAAAATATACACTTGAAAATAGTGGTTAATGACATAAAACCGTGGTTAATTGTGTTCAGTGGATGGTCAATGAACTGGGACACCTTGTTACATTCATTAACCATCAACTGAACTGCGTCAACTCCATATTTGAACCACGTTGAACATCTAATCCGTTGTCAATTCGGTCAAAAAAAAATCTGTTGTCAAATTTGATGTCAAAATTGTGGCAAAATTTCATTGCTTTTTTAGTAAATAAAGTACTTGAAATGCGTATGACTTGTTTCTTTGTTTGAATACAAGTTTTGGATAACATAGTATCATTTGTGATTATAGGTTATTCATAAAGGAGATAAAAAATTCAGAATATAAGTTCTATAAAAATGAGATCATATGTAAAATTGGAAGGTCCACAAAAACATCCATTGAGAACAGACAGACAACAAAACATATAAACAATGACCATGTACACATCCCATACCTTGTAAGGTGCAAGTTTATCTTTGGCCCAGGTGGATAATTCTTCTAGGCTTAGAGCAGGCTTTGACTCTTCATCTCGCTTTTGTTTAACATCAGCTTCTGGCACGATAATTGCACCAACAATTTCTCCATATTCTTTGTGTGGTAAGCCCAAGACACAACATTCTGAGACAGCTGGATGCTGCAAAAAGGTTCAGAATCTAAATATCATATAATTCAGATTTCAAACCATACAACTATATAACGGGTTGTTAACAACAACTAACAACCATAATATGTGAAAACCATAGCCACTTGCCTCTATTATAACTGATTCGATTTCTAATGCAGACAGCTTGTAGCCACCGGCCTTGATGATGTCCGCACTATTACCTGATAAACAGTAGAGAATGTACACTATGTATTATTTCCATCACAATCTAACTTTTACTACTCTGTTGATAAAATCAGATGTAGGGATCTTTTCGCTTTTATTTAGCGAAGCAATATAACAGTTGACTTCTTGTACACATCCAGTCAATAGTGCAAAATTATTAGGAAAAAAACCATGTGTCCTAAAAATTGCTGATAACACTTCAAGCATGGTTTTTACTTGCATTGGAAGATTCATGTTGGGAAAAATTGGAAAGATCCAGATCAAGGTTAGTGTGCCAAAAATTTAAATTCAGATGCATTATTATGCATGAGAACCATAAAACATGTGTAGAGAAACATAAATTTCCTTACGTCCTAGAATGATGTAATATCCATCTTTATCTGTTGTAACTGCATCTCCGGTCTTAAAGAAACCTTCCTCGGTAAATGATTCCTTAGTTACCTGCATGGAAATAATAAAATTTCTTAGAGGAAAATGTTATATTTCTTCTAAATGGACTTTCTGTTACTAAAATTAATATTGTATATTGATAGGACTTTCTCTTAAAAGCCCTTTGAGCTTGTTGGGTGTGTGAGAGAGAATTGTCTACTCCGTCCTAACTCACTAATATATATTACTCAGCTTTCACTTAGTTTACTATAGTAGCTAATTAGTTTACAAATAGTTTTTATTTTAACTGAATAATGAACTCTGAGCTAAACTAGTCTTTGAAAAAGTTTCTCCTTGAACTCACATGTTTTTATGAGAAATAATTCTTTGATGATTCTATTCCAATTCTCAAATGCTGTTATAAAGTGTACAAATAGCAAGAACGAGATCCTGGTTATCCTATTTATTTAGGACCATACCTATGAAATATCCTAATTGATAGAATCAAAAGTAACAATGCTAATTGATGGAATCAAAAGATTCTGTTGAGCAAATCTTATGTAGAGAGCCTAAATAAACAAAAACAATTCAGAATTTAAAAAGAGGTAGAAAATCCTAATCAGTGGAATTATCATGTGCCTTTCTTAGTCTGGTATTGCTGGCCCACAGAAGCATCCACAACACCTACAGACTGCAGCAAGCAATCTTCACCTAGGAAAAAGTGACCAATTTCACCCTAAATTTTCCTCTCTCCTATATATCTCTGCAGCATACGTCCCTAAAAACATTTAGTTTTATCCCAGTGAGAACTCTCTCTATTCCTCCCTAAGATTCCTACTCTTCCCCATATTTCACTTAGCATATAACACCTAATTAGTTTCAGTGCCTAACCTATTCTTTTTATTGACTTTAATCCTTAGCACCATAGAACTTCTGTTGCTCAAAAAGTGAAAAACCTATGACAAATGTAGAGCCTTAGGATAGTAGTGGGGCATAACAAGGAAATAGGCAAAATAACATGTTAAACGTGCATTATACATCAATAAGAAATTGTTTGTAGTATAAAAAAAAATGAAGAACAAGTAATCATTATTACTAATTGATGATTTTAGAATCATTAGATTTAAGAAAACAGCATTCTGAAAATACCTCTGGAAGTTTCCAATATTCTTTAAACAATGACTGGCTTTTAACGCAAAGCTCGCCGGCTTCATTTTTTTCATTCCCACGCTCCTCATCTGCAAGAATCTTGACCTGTTATACATAAAGAAAATCACTTTAACAAGAGTTGTGACAAATTTGTGCCCAGACCATATGATAAAGATCATCCAGACTGCTGTTTAGGGGGCCTGATCATGTAAACAGATTATGCAACAGTGGAATTGAGAGATAAAAAAGGCCATATTCTATGATCAATAGCAAATGAAAAATTTTTCCAAAAAAAAATAAAAAATAGCAGATGGAAAAGTTCTACTTCAACTAACCTGCACGCCGGGTAATGGTTTTCCAACTGTGCCTGCCTTACGCTCACCTTTCAATGGATTTGACAATGCCATGACAAACTAGAACATTGATAAAACAATATAAGATTCATATTAAAAATCATTACAAAATTAATGAGAATTGTAGTAAAATACATATGATTCTGTATGAAGTCGAAGAACTTAAACCAAAATGACCTTACTTCCGTCATGCCATATCGCTCCAATAAACGATGGCCAGTGATAGCTTCCCATTCTTGCATAACAGGTTGAGGAAGTGCAGAGGACCCACACATCTGAATAATAGCATGATAATTTATCAGATTTCAGAAATTGAGTTAGTAGTCAGCATACATAACATAAATTGCAGCGGAGTCCATGCATGGTAAATTGCCACACCAATAAGTTTTACTACACACTGATTAAGTCAAATAAAAAAATACAGAATAGCCTTCATTTTCTGAAATTCAGACAAAGATCCATTGATATTTTTTCAAGAGATAAAAATCCTTGAATCATGGAACAGTAACTTACCATTAGACGCAAGTTCCTTGCACCAGATGCTGACACAGCTTGTAGCTCAGGATCCATCGCACGATAACCTTGTATTAATCGGGCGTACATAGTTGGAACCTTCAAATAGTAATTATTTAACCATGATGAGGTCACCCAAGACAAAATTCCAACCATGGCGACTAAAGTTGATTGCAAATAGTATGCATATGGATTTTATTGATTTTTTTTTAAGTATGCATATGGATTTTATTGATTTTTTTTAAATGTGAAAAGTATTAATTTTTCAAGAATAAAAAAGAACACCATCATATGGCATGTAAAAGCTGTTTTTTATGATTATGGCAGCAAATAAAATTTTTTATTTTTCAGCCAGGCCTAGACTACAAACCAATGCTGATAAGAATGATACGTACTCCAGTGAATACAGTTATAGCATCATCGACCTTAGATCCTTCAGTTGGATATGACTCACGCCATCTCTTCCAAATTCCGCTGACACTAAATTTTGGCAAAAACTCAACCTTCAGCAAGACAATGAGATTCTTAGCATACACAAAAATTATATATTCAAAATGGATACTAAATATTTTACAGCCACTTGAACCAAAACATACAATTTTTCTAATTGTATTTGCTATGAGAGTAAATTACCGTGGAACCTGCGTAGAGAGGGGCCAGTAAACCATTGAAAAGCCCGTGGACATGTATATCATGTATGTCAAGGATTGACATCGCAAAGATATTCCAAATAACATATTCAGAAAATATACTAAATAGTAATATATTTTCTAATTACAAAAATACTGAATAATGCATACAAAAAAAAAAACTTAAATGGATATGATGCAGTGGTAGACAATGCAAAAACTGATCAGCAGATGTGTACTCCCACGCTTGTGTCAAGGATTGGACCTAAAACCAAGACATAATGAAAACAAAAATTAGAGAGAAACAAAAATAAAATAGGAATGGATTGACATGCTCAAGTCAACAAAGACTAAAATGTATTAAGCTATGATTCAAATGAAGTTACAAACAGCAGTATTTGTATGATTTTATTATTCTACCAAAATAACTTGAAAAATAATAGAACTAGTGTTCAGAAAGAGGATTTATCAAAGGAATGAAATTGTCTAATTGAGGTAGCACTAAATGTAACTGGATAACTCATAAAGCATACCTGAGCAATGATGCTTCCATGTGTATGAACAACTCCCTTAGGTTTACCTGTCGTTCCGCTAGTGTACAAAATGAGTGCCGGATCTTGACCTAAGACAAAGGATATGAAAAACAAATGATGAATGAGAAAGAAGTGATAGTGTGTAGCTACCAAAAGATTATACTCTCTCCAATATAAAAGCTGAAACTGTGATATCATACTTGATCTTTCAATGTTTTCCAGGAAAATTTTGTTTGCATCAATTTTTCCATTCTGTGAATGTTCATCTCTGCTCTTCTCTAACGACTTATTGGCAACAGGGGGAAGATGGAAAAATTGAGAAGAGGTTTTATTGGCAATGTTTTGCATTAGTTCACTATGATCTTCAGTACTCAGTATTGCAGACGTGTCCTATACCCAAATTATAATCAAATTTCTATTAAAATTTAATCCACAGAACAAAATTGAAGCATAACAGTCGTGCAGAATAAATAAGTAAATAAGTAGGCCAACTATTGTACAAATAACCAATTATTTCTTCCCTAGGTACAATATTAAATCATGTCATTAACTTTCACACAGGCAAACATCTACATATAAATCAGCTATTTGAAAGTTAAGTATGAAGACAATGTCAAGGGAAAATTGCTGAACTCCTGACTTCATAATGTTCACAAGTCATGTGTTAAACAAATAAAAGAAAGGGGTTTGGTGGAGCTATATAAGAAAGGAAGGATTCTTAAGCATACCGAATTATTCATCACATACAGGAGCTCTACTTCTGGATAGCTGACTGCAAGTGGAACAGCAACACCACCACTAAGCCAAGTCCCAAGTACTCCAGCAACAAATTCAGCAGAGGGTTTGGCTACAATTCCTATTCGAGCTCCACCAAGATTTCCCTGGGTTTTGGTGCCATCAATAATTGACTAAATAATTATTTTTCTGCATATGTATGGATGTAGTATCACACTCCCATAATATAACAACAATCGCACAAGTGCCAAACAACAGATTAAGCATTTCATTACTCTTCAGTTCTCAACATATGATCAAAACAGATAGAGTAACTTAAAAAACGTGGGTTTTAAAATAAAAGAACAGGGTGCCTCCTGTTACATTCAAGCTGTTTTCTACATTTAGTATGAAGTTTTCGGACAATACAAGAAGACCCCTATATAGTATACTTTTTATTCTTTTGCATATTTTTTCCCGAAGTATCCACCACTGCTTAGGCGGTTACTAATCTTCATTGAAAAACCTTTTGGGCACAGAAGGTGGATTCTCCCTTCCCAACCAGGTTTTCGCTTTACACCCAAGTTAGAGAACAAACTTGTGACCATTTGTATGATTTGTTTAAGAAGCCTAAGTCTCTTACCAGTCAGACCAACTGCATGTTGGATATTCGTTTGCATTTAGTTTAAGAGGAACATTTTCATTTTAGAGTGTCTCTTTGTTTTTAAATATGCAATGGGATATATGATTGAATCTTTAGCTTCTTATTGATGCTGAAGCATTTTCCCCTGCTTGTTTCAAAGGAGTTTCCATCTTAGATATGCAGAGGTTAGGCATCCTTGCTCCATTCTTAATTATCTTCCTGCTTTTAGATAGTTTTTGTTTTTTGTGTTCCTAGAAACCGGACTATGCCCCCTTGTTCTTCTCTTTTTGATATAAATTAATAAAAAAAATTATAATTGAAAAAGAATAGCATAATAACTCTTTAAGTCGATGGGAAATTCCATTCATCATATCCGTCCAATGCTAACCAATGGGACTCGCTATTTCATCAGACAAAGAGAATAGTAAGGGAATTCCAAGTTGTAACTCACTGCTTTGACATTACTTCCACATAAGAGATTAGATATCTTTTGCGCCGAAGAGATAATTTGCATGTAACTATAACTCTTCTGATCAGCTCTGATAGCAACATTTCCATGGGATGCAAGGTCTTGCTTTGCAATTGCTTTGAGTACCTCCATAAATGAAGAAGATGGAGATGCTATATAAAAAGAACAAACAATCAAATAGTCATACAAATGAATTTAGTAGGTACTAAACCATGTTTACATTATGCTTAATGAGCGATCACGAGATTAATTATTTGACAATTTTCTCAAGCGACTAATCAATAAACTGCTAACTGTTGAGAACCAAGATGATCCTTCTGGACTTTCAAGCAAAGCAATTACATAATCATAAAATAATCATAACAACTCAATGTAAACCTCATTCCTTACAAACTGTACATTATAGTAATAATAAGTAAGTTATAATAACTGAGAACTTTATACAACTGTAGGCTGTAACATTTAGAAAGAAATCATTGCAGGTACATTTATTTAGCCACGGTAGACCCAGAGGAACCAAATGACCTTTTTACTGATATGTTGAAAGTTGAAGCCTAAGGTTCACAAAACAAGAACAAAAGCATTAACTATTGATGTTGCATATACAAATAATTGCTCAAGACAACTCAGCTTTCTGCTTCTTTCTGTCACCGGCATTCAAACCTGGATCGCAATGGAATAGCTTTTAGGACCATTGCCACACGGCCAGAAATGCCAGTTATAGACAACTCAGCTTTGCATAACACACTATTTTGTTTCATTTTATTTATCTACCCTTGACAGCTTATATATTTTTTTAATAAAGCCTTAACATCTTATACTATAAAGATTCCAAAATATATGTAAAATTTGAATTTGGATTTTCCACAGTTATGAAATTTCGTATATTTGTTATTATAACAGAAATTTCGTATTTGATAATTACGCAAACTTGCACAAGCATATCTATATACACCAACTTATTAACTAACTAATTAGTAATAAAGTAAAATTCATGGCTTATTTGAGCCTATCTATTAGCATAAACACTTGTGAAACTGTTCAAGGGAGGATATGAAAATAACTTAAGATATGTCCATAAGTTGTTTTCAACTTATTTCCATAAGCTCTCTTTGTAGCTTATATGAATACAGTTTGACTTCATTTTATTAACCTAGATTATACTATAAGTGCTGAATTAAGCTTGTTTATTCAAACATGGCAATGAATTAAGCTTCATTTTATCATGCATTTTTTCCGAGAACCGGATGGTTAACACACAAAAAAAAAAAAATAAAATAAAATAAAATAAAACTCATGAGCCAATGAGAGAGAGAAACTTACATGAGTATGATGATGAACGAAATTGAGAGAAAGAGAAGGTTGGGTGCGTAGAAGAAGAAGAAGTAACGTAACCAAAAGAGTGAGGAAGTTTACGAAAAGAAATGAAAGTAAAGTGTTTGTTAAAAGTCCTAAATGAGTTTCTCATTTTGTATATGTAATACTCCAATAATAAGGTAGCTGAACGCTGTAGAAGTAGGTGGAATTGAAATTTGTGTGTTTTTCTGTAACTTGGCGTTTTCTTCTATGTCCCTTTCTTTCTTTATTCAATCAGAAAAACGTGAGCGTTTTGTTTTTGTTTTTGTTTTGGATATCTATCTACTTAATCTAAAAGTGTTATGTGATTATGATCATAAAATCTGTTTCAGGATGGATTATATAAACAGATTACTGTTGCGTGAATTACACTCATTCAAATCAATTTTAGCTTATTTAAGTATTTCCCATTTGGCTTAAGCAAATTGCCAAATCCTCCAAAATCACGTTTCATTTTTATAGTATTTTTTTAAGGAGACAT
>Ga0315914_1006431_pt1 | contig 16637 bp, 11 predicted proteins | sample MpolenodulesMG_FD_203920 | JGI IMG/M metagenome (GOLD analysis project Ga0315914, IMG submission 203920) | Medicago polymorpha root nodule microbial communities from Los Angeles, California, United States - elongated nodules | ecosystem: Host-associated > Plants > Roots > Nodule | place: USA...
TCAATAAATTATGCCATCAAATTTATATGTCATGTTACCGTAACAGGGTTGATGTCATGGAAATTGTTTAATATTGTACATTAAAAACGTTTGCGGCAATTAATTTTATGAACTGAATCATATTATTTTTTCGATTCAAGTAAAGTTTTCACTTTCTTATTTCCGCTGTATTTGTTCTCTTATATGACCCGAGCATCAGTACGGATCAATGGTCTAGTTAATAAATAAAAAGAGGAAAATAAAAACTAATAATGGAGTAGGGGTTTTGGGAAACCGACCTCAGTCTTGTTTGGATGAAATTTGTAAGTGGTGATGTCTTTTTTCTTTTTTCTTTTTACAATTTGATTTGATCATGACGGAAGGCAACTTTTAATTAGCTTTATCTAATTACAAAACTTCAGTATGTTCTAAGCACAACAAAAATAACCACGAAAATACACCATTTTCTAAGATCGTTGCTCTCCTAGGGTTTCGTGTTGTCGCTGCCGACTGTCGTCCCTTGTGAGTGTGTCTGGTTTTCGTTCGGTGAGATCTTTCTTAACCTGAACGTGGGATTGGCTCTGTTTGCCAGGTTTGTTGTTACATTTCTTTACACCTCCTCTCATAACTCCTACCTAGCGTTTGCATGATTGGATTGTGATTAATTGTTGAAAATTGATTGTTCCTAACCTACCATACTTTCAAGTGCTTCTCGCTGCATCATCTAATTTCTATGGAGGATAGATAGGCAATTTTACCATGCTAATTACAATTTCCAAAGCAATATATGGTGGGTGAGTGATATGTTACATTAAGGTTTTTATTCTCTCTGAATCTTACGGTTTGTCTCCTATCTTTGTATTGGGTATCTTATCTCCCTCTAATCTCGTGTTTGTTTTGGGTATGATGAATGAGATCAGTGACAATGGTGATAGTAATAATTGTTCGGTAACATGAGTGTCATAGCATGAAACTGCTGAGGACTGGGGAACCTGAGTGTAATTCCAAAATTAAAATATTTAGTCAATTGCTTGCTTGGTTTTGACAATTGCTTTTTCTATTAGTAGTAATGGTCGAAGTGGTGGATTAGCACTATTTTGGCGAAACTCTTTTATTTGTACAGTTCTTAATTACTCTGCTAATCATATCAATGTTGAGGTTAATGATTTAAACAAAGGAAAGTGGCAATTCACAGGTTACTATGGTTTTCTCGAGGGTAAAAGAAGGTGTGCTTCATGGGATTTCTTGAGAAATCTTGCGAACAACACCTTTCTTCCTTGGTGCATTTTAGGTGACTTTAATGATATTCTTGATGCTCATGAAAAGAGGGGAGGTGCTATACGTCCTAGGTGGCTAATTAATGGGTTTAGGCAAGTAGTGTCCGATGCGGGTTTAACTAAAGTCTATATGAAAGGTTATCCGTATACTTGGTTTAAGAGTTTAGGCACGCCTAGAGCTGTTGAGGTCAAGTTAGATAGAGGTCTTGCTAATGCAGATTGGTTTCGAATGTTTCCTAATGTTACGATTGAAAATTTAGTGGCTCCGACATTAAATCATTATCCTCTTCTTTTAAAAAAGGAGGAGACTCACCGTGTTTGGGTTCCTAGACAAAAATTTAAATTTGAAAATTCATGGTGTGTGGCCTAAAGCAAGAAATTGAAAATTGTCGCCGCAACAATGATCCTAACATGTTGACAAACTTGCGGAAACGCATGACACAATTGATGATTCAAGAAGATAAGTATTGGCGGCAGCGAGCTAAGACACATCGATATCGTGATGGTGACTTGAATACCAAATTTTTTCATGCTTCAACCACGTCAAGAAAGAAGGTAAACCGCATTATTTTTCTGGATAATGATGAAGGGGTACGAGTTGCTGATGAACAAAGCATGTGTCAGGTTGCAAAAGAATATTTTGAAACTTTATTTTTAGAGAGTAACAGTACCCGTGTTTCGGTTGTAAACATAATAGAAAAAGTTGTGTCTGATGATGATAATGTTATGCTAACTGCTCCCTTTCAGGCTGAAGAGTTTTAGGGCGCTATGTTTTCTATGCATCCAGATAAGTGTCCTGGTCCGGATGGATTTAATCTGGGTTTTTTTCAACAATTTTGGTCTGTCTGTAATTCTGACATCTTTCAGGAATGTTGTGCATGGCTCAATCATAATCACTTTCCGCCGTCATTAAACTCAACAAACATTGCATTAATCCCAAAAGGTAATGAGCAAAAGACCATGAAGGGTTGGAGGTCAATTGTCTTATGTAATGTCTTGTACAAATTAGTGACAAAAGTACTTGCTAATCGACTCAAAAAAATATTGCATAAATGTATCTCTGAGAGTCAGTCTGCTTTTGTACTATAGCGTACTATTCTTGATAACGCCATGATTGCTATTGAGGTGGTACATCATATGAAAGTTGGTAAGAGAGTTAGAGATAAAAATGTTGCACTTAAATTAGATATTAGCAAGGCGTATGATAGAATTGATTGGCTTTATCTCAAGGAAGTGATGCTTAAAATGGGGTATGACAGTAAATGGGTTCAATGGATTATGATGTGTGTTGAAACTGTTGATTACTCTGTCATCGTTAATAATGAGTTAGTAGGTCCAATTATACCAGGTAGAGGTTTGAGACAAGGTGACTCGTTGTCGCCTTATTTATTTATTTTGTGTGCTGAAGGCTTATCTGCCCTTATCCGAAAAGTAGAACGAAGTGGAGACCTCCATGGCGTATCTATTTGTACTAATGCACCTACTATTTCTCACCTCTTGTTTGCACATGACTGCTTTTTGTTTTTCAAGGCTGATGATAATGAGGCGCAAATGATGAAGAATATTCTCCATACTTATGAACTTGCTTCGGGGCAGGCCATTAGTCTTCCAAAGTCCGAGGTTTTCTTCAGCAGTGTTGTTCCGCCGCCTTTGAAGGAAACTATTACTAATATATTAGGTGTCAGAGCGGTGATGGGCACAGGCAAATATCTCGGCCTTCCGTTTATGGTGGGCAGAAGCAAAGAGGCGACTTTTGGTTTTATAAAGGACCGTATTTTGCACAAAATTAATAGTTGGAGCAGTAAGTGTTTGTCCAAGGCTGGTCGAGAGGTAATGATTAAATCAGTACTACAAGCTATCCCATCTTATATTATGAGCATATTTTTACTTCCAAATAAGCTTGTTGATGCAATAGAAAAAATGATTAAGCTTTTTGGTGGGGCCATGGCGGTAATATGCGTCGTGGATTACATTGGATGTCTTGGGAAAGATTGTCTGTACATAAAATTTTTGGAGGTATGCGTTTTAAGGATTTGACCTCATTTAATGTGGCTATGTTAGGGAAACATGGATGGAGGTTTCAAATTGATTCTAGCAGCCTTGTTTGTCGATTATTTAAGGCTAGATATTTTCCTAATTCTGATTTTATTGGATCCAAAATTGGGCATAACCCAAGCTATGTTTGGCGAAGCATTTTTAGTGCAAAAATTATGGTGAAACAGGGTGCACGATGGTGGATTGGTTCAGGGGTCAATATACCTTTCTTGGGCGCCCCTTGGCTCAAGGATGGCTTGTCTCTATCCACAACTAATCCTATTTTTGAGCCTTTGATGCAGGTGAAATTATGTGATTTTATTGATCAAGAATTAAAAATGTGGAAGGCGTCTCTCATTCGCAGCTTGTTTGATGCGCAACTCATCCTCAACACACCGTTGCAACCACTTGTATTGGAGGACAAAATGATTTGGAAAGGGGAAAAGAGTGGTAAGTATTTTGTCAAGAGTGCTTATAGAATTTGTGTTACTAAAATTGCAGACAACTCTTATATGCATGTTAATGGCCGATGGAACCTTATTTGGAAGCTAAAAGTGCCTCCTAAAATCAAGAATTTTCTTTGGCGTGTGTGTCGTGGTTGTTTTCCATCACGTGCTCGCTTAAATAGTAGAGGAGTCTCTTGCCCACTTGATTGTGTTCATTGTAATCATAATTATGAAGATAGCATCCATATCCTTATTGAGTGTCCTAAAACTGTTCCAGTATGGCGGAATGTGAATTTATGGGACATAATTGACAGGGTGATCCATCACGATTATAATATTAGTGCTCTCATTTTCACTCTTTTACAGAATTTATCTTCAGGGCAATGTGAGTTGATGACAACAATTATATGGAGTCTTTGGAAATGTAGAAACATGAAACTTTGGCAGCAACAACTCTAGACCGACTCGCAAGTGTTTCAACGTGCAACTCATGTACTTGAAGAATGGCAAACAGCCCAAAGAATTAGATCCAGTAGCAGTAATCAATCCATAACTCCACAGGTTCAGCCTATGAGACAAGAGGAAGATGTTCGGAAGAAACCGGCACCTAGCAGGTATAAATGCAACATTGATACATCCTTTTCCACTTCTCTTAACATGGTTGGTTTGGGCATGTGTCTTAGGGATGATGATGGTGCTTTTGTTCTTGCAAGAACAAAATGGTTTGCCCCTCTTTGTGATATAGATGTGGGGGAAGTTGTTGGGCTACACACAACTTTGGATTGACTCTCTAATCAACAGTTTGATAATGTAGATTTTGTTCTTAATTGTAAAAGGGTTGTTGATTGTGTCAATTCTAGTTTAGATAATAGTAGCGAGTTTGGATGTATCATCACTGCTTGTAAACAGATGTTAGTAGATAGATTTCAGAACTCTCATATTGAGTTCAGCAGGAGACAAGCAAATAGGGTAGTTCACGAGTTAGCTCAAGCAGCCCGTCTAATCCTAGCCCCATGTTATTGATGATCCCCCAATGTTATTGATGATGTACCTACATGTATTTGACATATTTTAGCTAATGAAACACAATGATTTTCTTCCTTCAAAAAAAAAAATAGCTTTGTCTAATTACATTGTTCTATATAAAAAAATATTTTAAATCATCATTTATCAAATTAGTTTATGTGTTGAATAACCCTTTGATTAAAGTTCACGTGAGTTTAACTTAATTGATAACGATATTTTGTAAAATATAAGTCTCGGTTAAGTTAAAGGATTTTTATCTCCATACAGAACATCAAAGACTTCGTGGGACCATGTGTTTACTAGACTTTTCCGTGATCCCCAAGTTTTGTATCTTTGAATTATTGGAATCATAGGCAGCCCATAATTTGTTAAACAGTAGAAATGGTGTATCCCCCAATTCCAAGTATTTGAATTAAAGACATCATTTTCACTCTAATAAAAATTTGCCACCACTCTACAAAACTCACTCACTACGTCATTGATTTGACAATGAAACAATTAGCATCGTGTGCCATTGTTATCCGTCCATGTGGGCAGTCATTGTCCCCCAATTGAGTCACGTCTCAATTAATTTCATTTGCTTCATGAATTGATTATTTGTTTTTGGTGTGATGCATTGATTATTTATGTTGAATTTTGTACCAACAATTCAATTCCTCTTGGAGACAGCTCTCTACAGTCGGGACATCCTGCATTCTTAAAGTTGAAATATTGATGATCGTCAGTGGTGGCACCATCCTTTAGCTTGTATGGGGTGTGTTGGTGTAATCTTCTTATTATTATTTCGCTTTTTCTTTTATTGCGGTGATCTTTTTTACCACCAAGATGAATCATTTGTGGAAATTTATATATTCCATTTATATATTCTATGTTTCGTTAACCCTTGAATATTATTTAAACGGCATTTGATATCTTGATTTTTTGAATGGGGGATTCTCTGGGGTTAGAGAATCTTGATTCTATTTATTATGGCTGTAACGTTTTTTTGTTTGTTAATCCTTCAATTCTCATAGAAAATTGGTTTTAATAATCTGAAGTTTTGTTGGGAAGTAAGTAAAATCTGAGGTTCTTTGGTGTTCATTAAGCATTTAAACCAAATTGTTTTGTAATTTATCTTTGGTGGTTTTTATAAATTGTAATTTATAAAAATGTTAATAAAAATACTTTTTAACATATTCTCTCTAACCGAGTAAACAACTTTTACATATTTATGAGAAATATTTTAGAAACTAACTTATAAAAACGACACTATAATGTAATTCATTTGGATATATACGTCGATGCATAGAAATTAAACTCTTTTAAATAAAAATTCTCAGCAGTTAGCTGGTTGGCAGTACATGGGCAAGGTTCATCTTTCATTGGATACGTATGGAAAAGAGAGAAGTAACCAATTGACAGTAACCCTTTCCACTTGCCCTTGGCAGATGGTAACACTCATGGAAATAGAATATGATCTTTCCAACAATAGAGTCATTGACAAGATTCAAAAATAATTAATACAATTCTTGAAAGACTTGTCTAATATTTTAAGGTCTAAGATTTAATCTATACATTAACATTTCACCCTCTCCTTAACAAATCTCTTTACCAAATTTAAGTATTATTACTACTCCTTTGGTTCTTGACTCGTGAGCAAGACTTATCCGATCAGAAGTATTTAAACACACTTACATAAATATTTAAATGAAAATTGTGGATTCGCATTTAGACACACTAATATAAATATTTAAAAGAAAATTGTGGGTTTGCACTAAGAAATTATAGATGAAATTTTTTTAAAAAACTTTTATGTATAATTTCTGCTAATTTATTTATCAACCAACAAAATTAAAGTTAATAACATTTGACAAATACTTCAAAACTATAAACCAAATAATAATGTAAAATCCGCTATAGTTTGTGAATTAATTTACAAGACCATAGAGATTATGTATGGCATATATACAGTACAAGGATGAGTAATAAGGGAACATCATAGTGCATCATATTATTTACATTAATACTATATGGCAAGACTAATAGTCCTATGCAACTGTTTCCCACTATATACTCCAAATGTTTCATGATTGAGCTTAATTGATGCTTCAATCAAAGAAATCATAGTTGCCACCAACTGTTATGTGAGCTCTTGTTATAGGAACCCCTCTTACAACAGAAATTGCTTCATTCAATTTGGTTGCATGCTGCACCACTTGCTTAATCCTCTGAAATCAAAACCAAGGGTTAGAGTTATTATAAAATAACTCATAATCTATTGAAGATTCTTGCCACAAAGTTGACACTTTTTTCTCTATCACATTTCTTGAATAAATAACACAATTGTGATCCACGAAAGTCAATTGTAAGTAACAGAGTGACTTTTCTGCCACAATCCACTTAGATCCAGTCCCTTATCATGTTGTTTTGTAGAAAAAATATGGAGTATCAACTAGAGACATCAAATTTCATATGGTATACAAATTTGTGTTGTCATATAATCAATAAGTCCAAAACGGTCTAATCAAAAATCAAATGATCGATTTTAAAGCTTGATAAATGAATGACGTCGATCTTGATCAGATAGTCTCAACATGCTAAGCAATTCCACAATTTCTCCACAATTTCTCCAAGTATAATGAATTCATATCAATCAACTGCAGCCTTAACAACATAATGACTAAAATTATTGCTACATAAACTTTGTTTGTCTATAATTTTTCTTATTTTCAAGTATATTGGTATAACATCAAGAGCAATTTAAAACCTTGACACAATTCAATACTAAATCAATATAAATTTCTATAATTTAAACCATTTATACTAAATCAGGTTCTCCAGCAAACATCAGTGACAAAGTTGATAGATACTTCGTACTATTAATAAAAAAAATTAATTTATAAGCAAACCAAAAAAAGTATATGATTTGAAAACCAAGAAATTTACTAACCTTGTCATCAGCATAGATTTGGAACCTATTCTTCTGATCCTTCTGAAGTTTTTTCCTTTGTTGGCTTCCAAAGAACAAAACACAAATAGAAGCAGCAACAACACCAAAAGTACAAATAGCACCAACACCACTAAGACTCCACTTCCATAAATTGAAACCACTATTGTTCTCTTCTTCCCAACTTGAATCCTCTTCTTTGTCACCAAAATCATCTTTCTCAATAATCATTCTTGGAGAAGTAATAAACTCTTTGCTACTACTTGACTTTGGTGATTCAATTTTCATGTCACCAATTTCATTTTCCTTAATCTTAAAGAAAACTTGTGACACATTTTCTTCTTGATCAGCTTCAAGAGATTGATTTTTTGTGATGTCTTTCAATAAAACATCATTTGAGGTGTTACCAAGTTTGAGGTCTAATGGAATTTGTAAAGGGACAAGTTGGTTTTGTTTTCTTGGTGGTGAAGGATACAAATATTCCATGTCAAGAGCACTTTCTGATCCTTTTCCTAGGAAACTTTTTTTCTCACCATCTTCATTGAAATCAATATAGCCATCATTAGAGATGGATTCCCATTCATCAAGATCCATCTCCAAGAGGGTGATTTTGGATTTTGGATGAGTAGTATAGTAAATAGAACAAAAAATAAATAAGAAAATAAATAAAAGTTGGAGTTTCAAAATATTAGGTGAGGTTTTATTGAATTAATTAAAGATGGAGGTGGTTTTCTAGGAATTTTGCTATGCCTTGAAAGAGCAAGCAACCATCAAGGCCATGAGCTACATGACATAGTTTTGAGTGCTTATCTACATTAAAGATGACAAAACTAGAAATGGTCCATGTGGTCCCACCAAGGAAAATTACCTCTTATGATAAGATTCAAAGATATTTTTTTAATATTCTTTGTTTCATAACATTTTAATTTTTTAGTGGGTTATTTATTTTTAATTGTAAGATTTCTATATTGGTGGTTTGTGACGGTTAATTTTGGATCAGACTCATCATTCATTTTTTGAAATTATGATGTGTGTAAAAATTGAGGATTAAATTTCAAAGTTAATCACTAGAGTGTTGGACCTCACTACACTAGTGTCACAATTTTTTTTAGGGTTTCTTGCTTTTTTTTCAATGAACTAATAGGAGAATTAGGTTTTAGAGTTCACTAGGATAAGATAAGAAATCTTCAAAGCTCAAAGAGCAAATTCCATCCGGTCCTTATTATAAGAAACAGTTGACTTTTTAAATTCATTGAATAATTAATGCATTTCGTTATAAATATAGACTAGATACATCACTTGCATAATAAACCTAAAAAGTCATTTGTTTCTTAAAATGAGGACCGGAGGGGAGTATTATTATTTAGGATATGAGTTGAATGGAGTGAATCATGCAATATTTTGGTGCTTGAACTTGTACAAGAATATAGTAATTTAGTCTAATGACTAAAATATTTCTTTAGAAAACAATTGTTAAAACTAATGAAAGACCTTAATATTGTCTTGAATAGGTTTTTGTTGCGTGTAAGTCAAACATATCATTTTTAAAATTGTGATTCTAAATTTGGTAAAAACACACTAAATGGAATGACTTTCTTTACTTTAAGGGATGAAATTGACATTTTACAAATTTGAGAGACTGAATTAACCATATTTTAGAATATCAAGAACCAAAATGGACATCTCTAAATTTGTTTTTTGAAGGGAACAAATTTAATGTATTTCATTGAATAACTGATGTATTTAATCTATAATTAGACTAGATATACCAATTATTCAATGAAAATAAAAAAAAAAAATTATTCAATGATCTTTTTCACTTATTATTATAAATCCAATTATTACATATGAAATGAGTCTTTCTCAAAATTATTTATTGTAGAAATAGCAATTTGGGATGCAATTTCTGGTGGAACATAGATTTCTCTTGTGGCATTTGCACTTCCAACAAGGATCGTTGCTAGCAACCAAAAACACCACAAACTTCAATGTCATTTTCAACCAAGCTTTCCTTATAATTCAAAGTGTTTTGCAAAGAAAAAATGGTTAACTTGTCATAGAATGTTGAAGCATGTGTGGCTATTTATATACAGATATTGTGGAATGAATCCTTAAAACAATCATAACAATAATTGCACAAATTTGACCATTAGTTTTAAGAATATCTTAATTGTTTGTCACATGAAGTAATTTTTTATTCATAGTCTAATTTCAAATAACTATTACTTCGGTCTCAAATATAAACAAAAATGTAAAACAAAGTAAATGTATCAAGTTCAAATTTTTAAACAAATACATCAATTTTGAAAAAAATTTACTACAAATTCTGGGAATGAAGTTTTACAAGAAACGCAACAATGGGATTTCGTCATGAACGCCTAGTGATCCGTATGCTATAAACGGCACGAGTTCCATTGAAAGATTAATATTACTCGCAATGTATTTCATGCCGCATTTTAAAAACCGAACCAAATCATGTAGTTCAACTGGTTGAACCTTAAGCCAGCCTTTACTATGGTTCTGTTCGACCCAATTTGATCAGTTTAAGCCGATTGAACAATGACTCGTAAGTCTTGTTGGTTCAATGTCTAGTTCGATTTTTAAAACATTGATTTCATGAACCTTTACTTACCCATTTTAGTTGTAATTTCCCTCATTCAAACACCAACAGTTTCTTTTTCAAGACTTCAGAAACCATGGTGTTAGTTGAGGTTCAAATCAGTGTATGAGAGAAGGGGAAGGATGCTCATATTACAACATGTGTCTATAATTCCATTAAGAAACAACTAATTTACACAAAAAGGAAAACAGTTCTCAAATTTACAAGCCTGTTCCTTCCTCACAAAACCCAACTCAAACACAAACCAACATTTGCCTATTATCTCTACCAATAAAATCAACAAGAGAGAGACTGTAATGCCAAGCATCACCTACAGCTTGAAGATATTATATGATAAAAGTAAACTCTTAACTGCCCTCATAACGACATCGTAAGGTTGTTAGTTCAAACCTTGGAATGATTATCTAGCTGATGATGACTCACCCAGAGAAACAGAAGCCAAAGACGAAGCCCAAACCCGAGCACTCCTAGCCCTCTCGTGAAAATTCCTCGTCTTGCATAGTCCTAGCTTTGTCCAAATCCTCCTCACATCAATCACTTGAAGCACGCGTCCCATCACTTGGCTTGTCTCGCCGAATATTTGCATGTTCAGATGAGGAACACAGGAAACCCAAAAAGCTCGGAGACGTGATACGATCTTGGGAAATACAAAAAGAAGTATCCTCAAACAGATAAACATCACAGAGAAAACTAAGTAGGGTTCTCTTCTTAATGTTTCTTTAAGTGACAGACCCATCAACGACTTCAGGTTCAGGCTAAAATTTTCTTCACTCATCATGCTGCTTGGTTGATCGATAGCAATATTACTACTTGCTTCAAATCCTGAGACAGACACACAGGTAAATACAGGTATAAGTTTACATTATAAGGCTGTTATAAGTCACTGAAGTTTCTTAGAATTCACACAAGTCGTTACTCCAAAAAATGGCTGTACAAAATAATGCATTGTAAGTTTTCAAACAAGAATCAGGATATGCTTACTTGTGTTACTTTCGTAAAATTCCACTAGAGAGAGAAAATCATTTCGACCACGATATCTCAATCTTGAGGTCTGGTTCACGAGTATAATTGAAGGCAGACGATGGATTCCATATTTTGAATATAAGCTGCTAAGAGCAAAACAAAGCAAATTTAGACATCAACATTTATTTATAATCATAGCTAACTGAATAGTGCCATAGGTTCTACTGAAATAAAATTCATTTACAAAATACAAAGTAGAAAATGAAACAAAAGTGTAGTTAAAACAATGTTATAAAAACCAAACCAAGAACCGGCCAGTTCGCTAGCAGATTTGATCCAGTTGTACAGCAATCTGATTGAACCATGATTGGTTCATCTACCTTCTTTTTAATACTTACTTACTAGTTTATTTATTTATCTTTTATCATCAAATTCAACTGTGGTTGAACTGATTGAACCAATTGAACCATGGTCTGAATTTCTCACTGGTTCAATCTTCAGTCCGGTTTTTAAAACATCGGTTAAAAATTACTTGATGGCATCATTTAGCCTAACCAATAGGAAACTCGGGTATTGCTGAACCGGTATGCTATATTTCCAAAACCAGGCGGATATAGCATACCATACAACAAAAGAAATCGAGGTCATAATTATTATCCAGGAAATTAAAAATAGAACCGGGGATAGCTTAAAAACCTTGGCAAAGCTGATGATTGCTCAATAACCAAATGCTCTATTTCCGGAAACATGGAACTAAGAGCTTCAAATTTAGGAAGCATTCTGCGGGAAAATGGGCACCAGGAAGCATAGAAGAGTATAGAGACAGACTCGATCTTCTTTCTACCAGATAGAACTTCATCAACGAAATTTCCATCCACCTGAATAAATCAAATCAAAAGTTAAATACTTTATCATTGGAAATCAGAATATGCAAACTGGTCATAGTCAGGAATACATAATGCAGTCAATAAATCTATGTAACTATTTGTTCGAATTATGAGGTTAATGTTAAACTCTAAATCACAAAAATGTAATATCAAAATACAACAAATTAAAATTAAAATTAAATAAAAATGCCGGACATGGTATGGTAAATTGATTGTTAGGAACCCAAGAATCAATATAAAAAGAATGAACAGTTCTATTGAAAGAAAGGATAAAAGAGAATATGAAAGAAATCTCTCCTCCAAGGGTTTCCCCTTCACAATAATGTCACTACTCACTACTCTATTTACAAATCTTTACAATATTAAAAAAGATCCCTCTAACTCCAAAACCTCCCCATTGATACATGATAATCCTAACTATCCCATTAACTAATAACTTCCCTAACTAAATGAGAGAAAAACAAAGCATGGTGCATGGAAAGAAAACAAAAGCTGCACACAGAGTCCCATCTTTGATTCTTACACGAACAAAATGAACAAAAAAACACACAGTTCCAAACCAAATCTATCTCTTTCTCTGCTTTAATATGGTCACTCCAGTCCATAAAAAGAGACCATTTTCTTGAACTCAATAATCAATTCAAAATTCCAATTTCAAATAAATCTAATACTATTCAAAGGAGAAGTTCTTGTCATTTTCAATACAGTCCAATAAACATTATAAATCCAACCAAATCATTTTGCAATGAAGAATCAAGGACAATTACGAACTAAAGTCCCTAACCCCCATATAATATTTAAGACAACAATTTCCTTTTCTGATTAACTTCTTGGAAAGCTACCATTAAAACAAAAAAATCAGACAAGCAAGTTTCCTATCACTTAAAAGGTCTTCTGGAAAATTGAAGAACAAATTAAGAAATCCCTTATCGGAAAGGAATTGACTAATTGAGGACTATAGAAATGAAATTACACACACCTAATAGCTTAAGGTTTTAGATCAAGTTGTGTATTGCCAAACCCAACTCTACAGCTCCATGCTAAGCATATAAAAAGAAGACCTTCTTAGCATTTTGAGCTTTGACAAGACATGCATCCTAACCCAATAAATTGGCAGTGCGACCTAAGAATGAATTTTTTGAGTCTATGAATTCAGGTAGTTGTTAGTCAGGGATAGGGTGTATTGGGATAGGGATTTGAGTAGTTGCGTATTATTCATAGTGAATTTTTTCTTGTCTATGGTTCATTTTGGCTTGACTGTGTTAAATTTTGCATTGATTCTTCTTCTTAATTTCAGCTGTTCACCTACTTCATTTACTAGTTACCTTAATCACCTAAGCTTCATACAACCAAATTGACTAGGCTGCCCTCATGTTTCTATTTCTTCCTCAAGAAATCTATCCTTCCATCTTATTTTCACTTCACATTTTTTATCCCTTTCCTCCTAAATCCATTAAAACAAAGCTTCCAACTATAAGCTCAATTTGGCACACATGGGAGCCACACCGAAATAAAAGTTATAGGAAATGGGACTACAATTGCAGCTTGTGAATGACTCATTGAAATAATCAAAATCTGACCTATTTATTTGACAAAAATATAATAGTTGTCATATGTCACATGATTCAGAAGGTAATAGAAGTTAACATCATCTTATTTTCCACAAAACAGTAAGCAATAATTTTGGTCCTTACATGTGTTAAGCGCTATCACAGATTCATAACAGTCATAAAATGTATCAAAGATTCAAAATTGCAAAAACATATTTCATTATTTAGTTTAGTCGTTGAATGTGTCTACTGTTACTCAGTCTGGTCCATAAAATTACTAACAAGAGAGAGAGACGCTTGGGGATGTTTTTGTAATTTCAATAAATTCATTGACTGTCAGGACAGCAACTCACATGGTTAAGGACCTAAGTTACTAATTACCCTCCACTAGTAAGGCTTTATTAAATCCTCAATCATGAACTCAGAAAAATGACATCTCTAAAAAAGTTAACTTTCTAGAACTAGCCAACTTCTGCTTTTCCAACAAAACTGACCCTGATACACCAATTCATACAAAAAGCACAAACAGTAAAGCAGTACAATAATTGAGTCCATTCTAAGCAATAAAGCATAGTGGTCACTACCCTCCTCTAAAGTGGAAACAAAAAATGTACAAAGGCCAAAGTGAGGACAATACAATAAATTCAATTGTTTGCTATAAAATAAAAAAGCAGTTCCAAAAAATTCCAAACTAAAAATATTACATGAAACTATCCCAGCCTGCCTTTACTCCAATACTTATGTTATTCCCAATTCTACAAAATCAGAAATTTTAAAAACTAAAATAAAATGTGAATTGTATAATTGGTTCCACTTTTAGAGGTACCAAAATTGATTATAAACGTGTAGAATCGATTTTGAACTGTTTGTATGTTTTACCAATAAAACTTGACTTCTCCTCCTGAATTGATTCTAACTTGAAACTATGATTTGTAGTAGTTTTTTTTTCTTTCTCAAACGTGATTTTGACATTCAAAATTTAAGTTTCAACTCACTTGTACAAGTATTTCATCAAACATAAACCACTTTAGAGGCAACTCAATTTTAACTAATATCAATTTTACAAAACCAATTCATTCAAAATCAAACTTTGTCACCACATAACCAAACACACACACTCGTAATCTATTTTTCCATCGTGGTTAATTTTGATAGTTGCAGAGATCAAACTCTGAAGCTGCTACATAATACTCTTTCGGCATCCCAACCTATACCAGCTAATTATTATCCATTTTTAAAATCAAATGTTGCCACAATAAAACCAATATTAGTGCTTAATAGCATAATCAAACTCTGATTCTCCTACATAATACTCTTTCAGAATCCCAACCTATTATTATCCATTTTCACATACTAATCAAAATTGAAACATAAACCATTTTTATATTCAACTCAATTCATTCAAAATCAACTTCTGTCACTGCATAAAACTAAAATCAATTTTTGTCACCGCATAACCAGACACACATTAAGGGCCCGTTTGGAATAGGCTTATTTTGAGCTTATTCAAATAAATAGGCTTTTATGTTAATTTATAAGTTCCCACTAACAAAAAATGTATCTTTATAAATTAATTTTTCATAAACTACATTTACAAACTTATAAATAATACATAAAAGCTTATTTATTTGCATAAACTGTTTTGCATAAGCTCAAAATAAGCCTGATCCAAACGGGCCCTAAATCTATTTTGCTATAGGCAAGTATTAGTGCTTAATCTCGTTAGTAGCATAGGTCATACCCTAAATCTCCTACACAATACTCCTTCATCCTCCCAACCTATACCACTATCCTAATTATTATTCATTTTCACATAATAAATCAAAATTTAAACAAAATCCACTTGAGTAAATTAATATTTTTTTGTGTTAACCGTTAACCCTCCGATTCTCAGGAAAGCGGCCCTAATAATCCAGAGTTCAGCCGGAAGGTCAGTAAAGTCTGGTAAAAGAAATTATTACATCCGGTATCGAACAAATTAGTATCGAATTTCACATAATAATAATAATTAAAATTGAAACAAAATCAAATTAAACAAGAAAAAAACATAAATGATTTAAACATCCATAAAATAATTGATTCAATAAAAAAAAGCAGCAAAATTTATCCAATTACATAGAAAAATTAGGGTTCGGAAGAGGAACCTGAAGAGGAGGATTGGATTGGATGAAGAATGGACATTGAGATTGAAGATGAAAGAGAAAGGAAGGTGGTGGAGGGATGCAGGCAGAGGCGGAGGCGGAGGCGGAGGTGGATTGGAGGACGGAGAAAGCGGTTATGGAGAGAAGAAGAGGAAGAAGCGGAGAAGCCATGGAAGAAGGGTAGAGATGGGAAATAAGTGAAAAGGGGAAGGGTAAAACGGGAATAAGTGTTTTGTTTCGGTGGTGTGTTGTGGCGGTGGTTGAATTTGATCGTAATGAAAAGAAAAAAGCAGTTTGCAGCTTAGTATAATAGGAATTGAATTGGGAAATGGAATATGATGTGATAATCTATTCTATTCTCTTCTATTTGAGCTTTTTTAAACAAGGAAAAATAAATAAATCTATGGAATATGTGGTTATGAACTTATGGTTATGTTAGCCAGAAGCCGTGCATTTAACCTAACTCTAATGCTTAATTCTACTGTATTATCCTATTTAATTATTAACCCTATTTTTTTATAGATTAAATCGGCCTTATTTTTTGAAGTGTTCTCAACAGATCACATCTAATCTCTTATTTTTTTGAACAAAACAAATCTGCCCTAATTTTTTTATGAAACCTAAACTAACCTAATTACCCTAATTTTTATGAAAAACAAAACAAACCTATTTTTTATTAAAAACAAAAGAAAATCGACCCCAATTTTTTTATGAAACCTAAACTAACCTAATTACCCTATTTTTTATGAAAAACAAAACAAACCTATTTTTTATTAAAAACAAAAGAA
>Ga0315914_1006435_pt1 | contig 16634 bp, 9 predicted proteins | sample MpolenodulesMG_FD_203920 | JGI IMG/M metagenome (GOLD analysis project Ga0315914, IMG submission 203920) | Medicago polymorpha root nodule microbial communities from Los Angeles, California, United States - elongated nodules | ecosystem: Host-associated > Plants > Roots > Nodule | place: USA...
AAATTCACTTTTAAATAACCATATTTTTTAGTAATTTTTCACATATTTTAATTTTATTTTGGGTTGATTGATATTTTATAATAGGATTTAAAATTTTATTTTAATGAAATTGTGAATAAAAAATAGAGAAAGATATGTATTCAAAATTTGATTATATTAAAATGAACCCGCAATGCTATTTTTCTTTGAAGTGCGTTAGATTATTTTTTTGTTAGATTATTAGAAATAAAAAAAAATTATTGAGGGACTAAAGCGTAGATTTTAACTTAAGAGGGGAGGGGAATGTAATTCAAGCTTCTCTCAAGGAGGGGAGTGAAATATTTTCTAATATGTTTTGAATAAGAGGGGAGGGAAGTGTATATTTTAAAGAGGGGAGAGGAGTGTAATTCAAGCATCTTTGAGGGGAGGGGAGTGTAATTTACTCTTAAATAAAAGATGAAACTAATGAGATCACTAAGTCATGTCATTAATGAAGGATTTAAATCATTATAAATAAAAGATAAAGAAAAATAAAAGAATTTAGGAAAACACAGGGTAATAAAAGAACTGAAATAATATAGAATCACCTAAGTCATCTGATTCAACTAAGATTCAATTCCTTGATAGGATGAACAGTAGAATCACCTCATTTATACGAAACTCTTATATGCTTATTTTTTGAAATGTCGTCGATAATAGCTTTCATGTCATGTCATTCCCTTTATCTGATTTATCCAGGTCAAATTTTCCCTTTATTGGATTAAGTGATTAGGTCTGCCTATTCCATCTAATATGGATCTTCGTGGTACATGATTAAATCATTAGGGAATTACTTTGTCGAACATTCATGTTTGCTTGCTCAAAAGCCCTTTAACTTAACAGAATGTATTTGTCAATGACACAAATATGTCGAAAGATGTGTTTCGATTGTCTTTTTTCCATAAAAAACTATATTCTAATTGACTTTTTTTTCCAGGGTTGAGCAACATAAGAATTTATAGAGCAAATTTCAAATCATTATTTGGGTTCGGCCACTTATACATATACCAATATAATAAATAATCTAATAGTCTAATGGTGTAGATGGAAGGTAAAAGTCAAGACTATTACTTTTACCACTTTATGTGTTTCTCATACGTCCTTTTTTTTTTCTTCTGAAAATACTTTGTGCTCGAATTATATAACCCGAACGTCTGTTTCAGATTATATAATCTAAACCATTCATATACATAATACAAAATAAAATAAAAAACCTCCCACATTTGGCTGTCTTTTCTCACCTGTACAAAGAGCTTAACATTGGATGTCATTATAAGACTTCACATGTGGTTGGATATTTGTCCCTGTTTTAGGTATAATAATGAAATTCTTATTTAATTAATTGCTAAACATGTTTTTTGTTCATGTGTTTTCTATTTATAACGATATGTTGATGTTGTTGCAGGCTTGAATATTTCCGCACTTTCAGACTGTCGATGCTAGAGATTGTTAGGGTGGACACATGGAGGATCGCCACTCACATGCCATGATGTTTGTTTCCCTGAAGGTCTTGGCTGTCACAGATCTTGCAAGATTTCATTTAGAACACATGGATCTTAGTTATGTTATCATGGACCAACACCGCAACACAAGTCGGTTCGAGCGAATTAGTCATTGCTCTAGATGGCTCACATACAGACCTCACATAGTCTGATATCTTTTGGAGTGCATGCTGCGTCAATTTGGATATGTGCATACAATTCCAAGCCATCCACATGACTCTGCTTCTTCCACAATGACCCGGTCACAAGTGAGTCATGGGCACATACAATATATTGCTCATACACTAAGACTGCATAATTTAGGCATCCGTATTGTGGTATAGAGATGGAAGTTGGATACATGTGATGGTATTTGACCATTTCACATACATACATCATACCTCAATCGGAGAATGTTCATATCCCAAAGCCACCTGAGTATGAGGCCTGAGATGAGGAGGTTTTTGAGGAGCAGGGAGACCGCCAATGGCTAAACATGAACAGACGGTTAGGGTACATCAAAAACCATGTCTTAAGCATCATGGTCAGTGATGTGGTAGTGCAGGGAAGTCCGGTTTGTCAGAGTATGAATGCATTACTGCAAGAGGTTCATGAAGGACAAATCTGTCGTCGTAGGACCCATTAGTTTTTCTAATTTTCTAATGTTATGTAACATTTGAATAATTTAAGTTTTAAATTTATGTTTGGATTTGTTGATGTAATATTTGAATAAGTTCTATTTTCAATCAATGTTTAATTTATGTTGTTTCATAAGTTTTTATTTCTTTTCTGTATATGATTTATTTTGATGCATGTTCAAATCAATCTTGATGCCTAAATTTACCAAAAAAAAATGTGTCCAATTTATCAACACTGCTTTTGTTTTTGTTCTGGCATAGTTCAGTTATATAATTTGAACTGTTTATTAATTGTTCAAAAAATATAAGCCGAAATATGTCGACATATACCCTACAAATGAGAGGATTGATACATTTCGGATTATATTTTCCGAAATATTACGAAAGTATTCAAATTGTATTTTACAAATAGTATATTATAAGTTTTGGACAAACCTAAGCAAATTTCTATTATTGCATTCAATTTTAAGATGTTTTGGATTATATAATCCAAAAGAGACGTTCAATTATATAATCCGAGTAAAAGGAATTTTCGGGTGAAAAATACAAAGCACACAAAAATCTCATGAGATGAAGAAATAATAATCAAAAAGTCGATTATACAATAAGTTAAAACTCATTGTTTGCAGGGGCTGAGGTTCAAACCCCAGACACCACATCTCTCCCTATTTAATTGTGTGAACTCTATCCACTAGATTATTAGACAAAAACAAAAAAAAAAACTCATTGTTTTGCAACAAAAAGATGTCTCCATTGTTCCAGCACAGCATGGGTGTGTGGGTTGATCCCACGTTTCACCCCTTTATGTGCGTAAGGCACTTGGCCTTGATCAATAAAATACAAAAATAAAGTATTGAAATGGAAAATGCAAACAAGTTTTACACTTAAAATTAGCAATTTTTACATTTAAAATTCAAAATTATGTAGTTATAAATTTTAGGGTAAAATATGTTTTTTGTCCCTATAAATATACCAACTTTTCGTTTTAGTCCCCTAAAATTTTCGTTCAACTTTTAGTCCTTCAAAAATTTTATAGGGACCAAAAGTTGAAGGAAAATTTTAGAGGGACTAAAAAGAAAAGTTGATATATTTATAGAGACCAAAAACATATTTAATCCTGATTTTTATAAGTGTTTGATTTGTAATTTTAAGAGGGTTTTTTTTTTCTTAAACGACATTTGTTAACAAAACCTTGTTAAAATTAAGGAATAACTAAAAGTACCATAAGTGTATTTTTTAAGAAGTCCAATGAATTTTTTTATCATCGGAATCGTACATTTATAGGATTTGAAATTAGTAGACTATGCAAATTAATTCGTGAACTAGATTTCTAGATACTAGATGATCGCAGAACTGCCAAATTAATTACTAGAATGCATAATTTCTTGCTAAAGTGGCTTGAGTTAATTGCTCTCCATCAATTAATAGGTGCAATTATTAGTTATTACGAACAAATTTTCCATTAATTTAATTCATAGATTTCATTGGAACCCAGATCCACATGCATCTTTGCAACGTCCGTTTTTATACGATCTAAGCTTCTAAAGTAAATAAATTAACATAAATCACTCAACAAACACATAATCAGAAAAAGAAGAAACAATACTAAGGGAGCAACTTCAATAGAACTTAGTAAGAAAAAAAACAGTGAAATTAAACAGTTTCTAATTAAAGAACAGAGAAACGAAAACAAAGCACTTATCAAACGGATCGATCAAGATCCGAAAAGCAAAGAAACTCTCAGATCCGGATTCGGATCCTTGAATTATACACCAGCACCAGCTTTGTAACGATAAAGCTTCCCGAACACATGAAGCGCGGTGACGAAACCGATGAAGCAGAGACTCATAACCAAAACCACCGTCGGAGAAATCTTCAAACCCGGTGCATCATCAGTGTAGAATCTCAGCATGTTGCTTCCTCCGCTAGATCCACCTCCGACGCTGGCGGTGCTGTTTCCGGAGGTGAGACGGCGACGACGCATGCCGGCTGTGGCAGCAGCGGAGCCGCGTGGTGCGGCAAGTCCGCCTCCTCCTGGACGGGAGGATGTGGAGGTTGATGATTGAGATTGAGATGCGCCTTTAGCCATGATGGAGGAGTGGGAGAAGGTGTTTAGAGGAAATGGAAGGGGAAAGTGAAAATAAAGACTTTACTTTAGAACAAGTAGTTAGTATAGGACCCTTACAAATATGAAGATCTAGATTGTTTGTGTAAACTTAATTCAATTGTTAATTGTTAGAGACAATATATGGAGATTAATTGTTTTAGACCAACATAATTATCCTCAAAATTAAATCAATAACTTTTAATTAACTAGTATCTTTTGCTATATATCTCAATTGTCTTTAAGTAATTTATGATACTTTACCTACTACTATGTAAAATTTAGCTATCTAATTTAACTAATTTTGATTAACTAGACAACTTAGAATTTACATTATTTATTATTCTATTTTTTTCTTAACCATCTCTTTTTTAAAATAAAATAAAATGTGATAACATTATAGTACATTAACCTTCTATTTTAATGAATGTGTTCAATGTTTTAAAAGTACAAACAATTTTTTATTCAATGTAAAATTTACTTCATTTCTTGATTCCTTCTTTTTTTTAACCAAAGGAACACATGATCTTTCTTTTTTCAAATAGTCAAGTCACGTAAGATGTTTGGGTTTAAAATTCAACCTTAAATATATTATGTGATATTTTTACCAACTGAATTAAGATCGTAAAGACTATATTTTTTTTTTACGATAGCATAAAGATTTTTTTTACAACCCAAGAAGACATTTCATGCTAAAATTTGTCTGTTCTTTATTACCCCACTCAATAGTGGTTGAACATTAATGTGTGATCTGAGTTGGTTAGAAATTAACTTATTTTTTCAAACATGTCATGTGAAATATCAAATATAGGTATCATATATCTTTCTTTTTTTTGCTATACTAACATGCATCCAATATCTTTTTTTAAGATATAAACTTACAATATCAACTTCTTTAAATAGTACCACTTTCAGAAAAAACTTTAGTAAAACAATTTTTTATATATATTTTTCTGTTTATTTCTCATAAAACGATAAATTATATTTAAATCTTTGACACAAATTATTATTATTATAATTCCCTCAAAAACAAATTATTATTATTATAAAAAGAAACATTTGGGGCACGTATAATTTATTTTTGGAAACTTTGCCACGTACACTGATATCTATTACACCTGGAAGTTTCTAAGCTGATAAAACACATTAGTTCACGTCACGGGTCCCAAAATCTGGATCGAACAACATTTTTTCTTTTTTATAGGAATGGATTATGAAAGAAGAAACTAGGATAGGCACGAAAAAAAAAAGTGATTTTTTTGACAGAAAAACAACGATGACAACATAAAGAAATTAACAACATAAAATTTGTACATGGCTAATCTTTGAGTACATGAAGTGATGAAGAAAAGGAAATTAAACTCTACAAACTTACAAAGGTTTATATAGTATAAATAAATCTAAAACAACACTATAGTAGTGTTGAAATTGAAATTAAAAAGTTAGCTAACAAATTAACTAATACTAGAAGTGGTACTAATACGAAGATGAAGAGGTGGACCATGAAAAACACTAAGACGACGAATTGTACGGTCATGATAGCTGCTGTTTGATTTCTGAATATCTTCAAGCCCTAGACGATGAGATATTGCAACTAACACCATAACCACTATCAAGCACATAACCATGGCATACCAATGGTGACTTAGTCTTCTAAGGAATTCCTGCAACATTACCATCTCTCTAAATCTATATTGATATATTTTTCTCTATGTGTGTTTGAAAATGAATAAGTAACAAGAAATAATGTTATTTAAAGAGGGTAGCTTTGGATAAGATAATGATCAAATTGAAAAAGGTGGGCGCCCTTTGGATTGTGACATGGGTTGTCCCTGAATTGTGAACACTTCTTAATTTTTAATGTTTTTATCATCAACTATGACTTAATAAAATGTTGAATTACCGTATTCTAAAAAAAAATGATTTACAGTAAAAAAAAACACCATCTTATTTACATACTTGAAAAACTTCAGTCAATTTTAAAAATGTAAACTTCAAAGTAAAGTAGAGATTCTAAGTTTAATTATCAGTTGTGACAAAATTTATTATTCCTGATAAAGTATATATTTTAAAATGTTAAATGTAGAAAATTTAGCTCTTATAGAAAAAGAGCATAAATTTGAAAGGAAAAAAACATAATATTATCAAACTTGTTGTAATCTAAAACAAGTATTAAATATATATTCCTTTTGTTTTGACTAACATGTACATACAAATAGTTTTGTATTATAAACAAGAATGATTCTACCTTTTCTCAAAAAAATAATATTATTTTACCATTAAATCAATAAATCAGATCATATATCATTTAATTTAATGGCAAGAATTATTAATTTAGTAGTAAAAAAATCTAATTTATACATGAAGTAAAATCTGTCTCACTTCTACGCCATATAATTAACATATATTCCAAGACAAACTAAAATTCCCAAAATAAATAAGTAGTACATTATTTTCGGGTAGCAATGTAGTGGCCCATGGTTTTACATTGGGCAGTGTCTCTTTGTATCAGTCGTTTGAAATAGCCGCTTCAAACACAATGTGTTAAGCAGGCAGTGGCGGATCTGAGTAAATTGAGTAAATTTTTTGGGATACCAAATTTGTATGTAATATAAATTAAACAGTTTCATGAAAAATCAATGAGTAACCAACAGTTTAATGATTGGTCACTTTTGATTATAGTCTGGGGGAGCTGGTTTGATTCCCCCACAGGGACGTTATTTTTGAATAAAATATAAAAATTACAGTTGAAATATTAAAAACTAGACGGAGACAGGACTCGAACCTGCACAATTTCAATGAAAGTATGGCATCCATTCCATTGCAACCAAGGGAAATTTGTGATATATTTATGCCTAATATCATATATATATATATATCAATATTGGGGGATCCCATGGTACCTGGGGTTCTCTACAGAGATCCGCCCCTGTTAAGCATCATCATACTTGTCAACTCTTCCACAAGTTTTTGGATTTGCTACGATAAGCAATTCCAGACATTGAAGGGGGAAGGACATGGGTGTGGAGACGCCGTCTGTTTGCATGGGAGGAGGAAAGTGTTCGAGAGTGTTCTCTTTTATTACATAACATTGTCTTGCAGGATTCCGTTAATGATACTTGGAGATGGTTGTTAGATCCAATTCATGGCTATTCAGTGCGGGAAGCATATAGGTATCTTACTCACTCAGGCGATACCGTGGATAGGACTCTTGTGGATGATGTCTGGCATAGGCATATTCCTCTCAAAGTGTCACTGCTGGTTTGGCGTCTTTTTCGTAACAGACTACCGACGAAAGACAACTTGTTGAGGCGAGGTGTTCTTGGCTCTACGGACATCACATGTGCAGTGCCAAGGTGCGCAAGTACGGAAACAGTATCTCATTTATTTCTTCAATGCGATACTTTCAGAGAGCTTTGGTCCAAAGTCTGGAACTGGCTAGGTATTTCTTTGGTTACACTTGTTCATCTGCACCACCACTTTATTCAATTTTCCACAATGGCGGGCTTGCCAAGATCTTCACATTTATTTTTTAGGACAGTTTGGTTAGCTACAGTTTGGATAATCTGGAAGAAAATTATTGTATATTTCAAAATACAACCTCTACTTCCATTGCTCTTCTGGAAAAAAATCAATCTAAATTCGTTCTTATGGATAAAATCTAAGCAGGCTTCCTTTTGTTATAGTTATACTGACTGGTGGAAACACCCGCTTCTGTGTATGGGAGTACAGGTGTGATTTTTTCTGTTTTTTGTTGTTGTTGTTTCTTTAGCAGCATTGTTATTGTGTAAATACTTTCCGGTGTTTCTCCTATTACACGCCTTGTGCAGGATGAATCACCGTGGTTAATTAATATCTCATTTTGATTTGTTAAAAAAATGTAATCAAGAATATCCATAATCGTTAGATCAAAATTAGATGTCATATATTTTTAGTTTGGTATTGTAAATTCTTTAATAAAATAATTAAATATATGTTGAAATATGAATTGTTTAATTTCGATCTATTAACCACAATCAACAATTGGAATAGTGTAGGCATGATTGAGGACGATAAGGGACAAAGCTAGCCCTTTTTAGTGGGTTCAACTGAACCCCTTAACTTAAAAACAAGGCAAATATACTCTCATAAATTTTACATTTTGAACTCCTTGAAATTATTTTACATTACTAGCCCAATTTTTTTAAAAGTTTGAATCCCTATATTAGAATTCTGGATTTGTCACTGCGGATGATGTCACCTCATTAAATTCTGCTCTTCTCCAAACACTCTTTGCTCGCGCACAACTGAACTTTTCAAAATACCCCTACGTGAGTTAACTAACGCCGCGTTAGTTAACTCACGCTGGAATAAAACCTTTCTCTTTTAAACCCAGCTTCTTCAGCCTTTCTTTCTTCCATCATTCTGCTCTTTCTTTCTTAAAAAGAGTATGAATTGTTATTCTAAATTCATGCTTCAGGATTCCACCGTTTTTTTAAATTTAAAATAATTAAAATAACAATTCAACTTAGAATAATTATTCAACCGATTGGAGATTCATTCCACCGATTTATTCTCTCCGTTGAAAAGGAATCTGACTGAGTGTGAAACTTCAAAACAAGTTTGTTTGTGCTACTTAACTTTGATGTCCTTATCCTACCCATCCCCATTTGCCTTTACTTTCCTTACATACCTTTTGAAACTTTGAGACAAATCCCAAAAGCAATTAAACCAGCTACAAAGCAATCACATCTTTTTAGTCAAAAATAAAGCAAACACATCACAAAACGAAACCCTCTCCTTCTCCCCCAAGCAAATTATTTCTTCTTAAAATTCATGCTCTATCGGTTGTTGTGTTCTTGTTCAAAAAAAGATGGTTGTTGTGTTGAAATATTGAGTGTGACTTAAGTCACGTTGGTTAATACATCTACGTGAGTTAACTTACGCGGCGTGACTTAACTCATGCAAGGGCATTTTAGTCTTTTCAGTTGGACGCGAGTGTTTTCTGTTGGGGGAAGAGCAAAATTCCACCTCATTGAAGGAGGTACGTAGTGTACTTGCACACACTTTCACGATCTAGTTTGTGATTGAGGGTGTGAGATTTTGGATATTTAGAGAATGTCTATCTTAACTTAGGTTACATGTTAGTACTTACAAGACATAATCTAGGATTTTCTAGGTGAAATTCTAAGTTTGTTGTGTTGCCCTGGGTGTGATCTCATGGATCAACACTTGATATTCATTGGACGATGTTAATCGAATCTTTGGATGTGCCTCGAGGACATCGTCACAACATACTCCATAGTGACTAGATTGATTAGGGGTTTGGATTTAGGTCCAGTCTTAAACACTAGCAAATCAAAATCATATAATGATAAGTAAATTTGAGTTTGAGTTTTCAATTAAGGACAATGACCGGCCACCTTTAATGTAATTCTCTTATTAACCATATTTTCATCATCCAGAAAATTTACACGTGAAACTTTTCTTATGAGATTCAAATCTAGTTTCACTCGGATTAATAAAGTAATATTTTTTTATGAGACCTATCATTGACATTGCATATTCATACTTTTAATAGTATATGCATTTTTAATTTGGAACAAGACATATTTAAAAAGGTAAAATAAAAAATGTTTTATTTATCCTGATCAAAAATTATACATACATACATACTATTAAATCAATTAATTATTTTGGCCCATCAAAATAATTAGTAAAACACCCTACTGAACTGAACCATATGAACTCCTATCTAAGCAAAATGTTGCTCTCCTTGAACAAAATAAATGCACGACACAAGTCATAGTCATGAAAATTGTTGTTTTCACATCATTGTTTCTTAGAAACACATAGAAATGACCCAAAAAAATCTCAGCGTTAGTTAACTATCCTTGACTTATAAGCAGAAACTTGACGGTAGTTAACTACCACCAGTTTTTTTTTATCATTTCCATGCATTTCTAGGAAACTATTGTTGTGAGAACATCAACCGACCATAGTCATTCTAATTGATTTGTGGGCATTGTTGAAAATGAAAGTTCATCACTGTGTTGGACATCAATTTCAAATTGAGGCCGACCCGAGCCCACAGAAATATGGTTGGGCTTAATGACCTCTTGTTGTTCAGCATGGGCTAGGTGACCCATTTCCATTTCATGAAGATGAGTTGAGCTGGAAGAAGCTGCATTGATCTCAACCTTGTGGTGGTGTGAGTTGGAAGGTGAGGGTGAATAAGATTCATAGTGGTGGTGACTGGTCTCAAAATTGAGTCTTGTTGGAGTGTCCATTTGATTGCGGTAATGACGAAGGATTTGGACCGGGGACATGGAACGGGCCGGAGTTATGGACCGAGTTGAAAATGGGCTTTGAGAGCCCGATCCACGGTTGTGCTTTAGGTTCTTCCTTGCGGTGTGGTGCCAATTCCGTAGAGCTGTAGCTACTCTTTCATTGAATATGGTTGGTTTCATGGTCGAACCCATCTGATTTAAACAAATAAATTAATTGAGTTTCGTAAGTTAAACATATTTATTCGGTCAAAAGGTCAAAGTTTATATTGATATGAAGATTATGATTGACTGACAATATAATACGATACTTGATGATTGTGATCAATGAAAAATAAAAAAATGAAACAGTGAAGTTGTTTAACTCATCAAATTACCTGCGTCACAAGAGCATAGAGAGGAAGAGTCACATAGCTACAAAGGATTTGAACAAAGACTCTGCCAAATCATCCATGTTAATTGCATACAATAAAGTTGATACTAGCATTGAAACATATTTTTAATGTGAGTACTAAGAAGGGAATGGAATTAGAGTATATATGTGAGACTCACCCCATGGAAATTCTAATGACAACACCATCTTTACGTGAATTGTAACAGGATGTCACCCCAAATTGAAGCTGGAACAAAATCAAACAATTCAAAATATGAATTTCATCATTGCTATAGCCTAAGTGTATCATCAAATCAAATACTATGCTATTTGAATTTTTATATGGAGGACTTACCGCAGTCCATGAAAAGAAAGCAAGCTGGAAGGCATTCTGTTTCAATAAATATATGCAACAAAAAATACACATAAGAGACTTGGATTAGTCACTAGTATATGAGAGGAAACAATTTTAGTATTTTATAAAAAAAATACATTGATGTTACTATGTTGGTGCTTTTTAAACAGATTAGTGCATGTACCTGAAAGAGCACAAAATTAATAAGGAAGAGAATAAGTCTAGGTTTGTTAAACCAAAAGAGGTCATCCCCAGGTTGCACCACTGGTTCACCCTTTACCACCATTCCTTGTTTTTGAATTCTAAGACCCATTTGAGTTATGATCACTTGCAACTTTGTTCCAACTAATAGGACAATCTACAGTTAATTTGGGACATTAATATATTAATCCCTATTTGATTTGATAATTAATTAATTTAAATAATGGCATTGCATGTATACTTACAATCAAAGGAAGAAATGGTAGCCATAGATAAGAGTGCCACCCTGTCCATACACAATGGTGCATAAAAATATGAAATTATAAGCATACACACACATAATAATAATAATAATAATAATAAGTATTTAATTCATATATACTACAAGGATCGAGAGTTTTTACATAGTCAAATAATCATAACGGTCAAATCATTAGAAATAATTTGACTTATATCATAATCACTTCGAGAATAACACAAATGATTGGTTGTAATATCATTGAAGGTATATGAAAATTAAACTAATAAAGACTTTTATAAGATGTACTACTTGCTTACCATGAGTATGGAACAGGAGGAAGAACACTGTGATGAACCAAATTGGAGGACTAAAAAAACAAGAAACATAGCAGTAATTAATGATACTTCATAATATAATAATGTATCACATCGGTATATATAAATCAGAAAATTAACCTGATTCCAACAACAACTTTGAAGTCTTCTTCCAAACATCTTTTGATATATTGTCTAAAGTCAAACTTCTGGTGACTTTGAGGAGCCAAATGTGCCTAAATTATTATTGAAGTTATTATTTCATAACAAACAAGTATATATTAATGAATAATAACTAAAGAAATGGTAGCATGGTGAAATTGTTAGGGAAGTAATATATTAATTACCATCATAAATCCATGCCTTAAGGTCAAGTAATCCACTTCAGGAACTGACCTTACAAATTGTCTAAAAAAACATACCTGCAAATTGCAATTAGGTAAAGCAAAGAAAATAACTCAGTAAATGTAATTAGAGAGAGGCCAAGTAAATAATGAAAGAACTCAAAAATAGGTTTGATTTTGACTTACAATCCAAATGAGGACAGGATTTTTGGTCCAGAAACTCAAGTGTCTTCTTCCAAACGAAGTCTCACTAGCAAATCTAAATCTTTCAGGATCTGTCATACACAATACAATGCACCAATAAATGTAAGTTCCTCTATGTATAGACATCGTGTAAGTAAAACTCAAATGATAAAGAATTGCAGAGAAATTTGATATGTTGAGGCGCGAGTTTATCAACTGACTAACCGTGTGAAAACTGGTACTCGGGTGTCTTGGTTGCCTCTTCCCATCGTTTCCACCTTCTCATCTGTTGAGTAGAAATTGATCAATTTTTGTATCCAAAGAGGTAAAGAAATTTATCTATAGTATAATAATAATTAAGTAAAAGTAGTAAAGAATATACTATTAGAATATTGTGTTCCTACCTTTGCTCTTCCTAGAGCAAGAGTAAGTATACAATAGAGGATATGAAAAACAGCAAGCACAAAGATAAATATATGGAGTTGATGAATAGCCCCTGCTGACACAAATGCTACTTTTCCCTCTTCTGCACATTTGTCACCTCCTCCACCAGCCAAAATACGGCGGTGATTGTTGCCTTGAAAAGCAAGCAACGCGGCTAGTAATCTCCGTCTGCCACCAGTTTCGTGATCTATTAACTCTTCATCATCTGATTCATTATTTGCATTGTTGCTACATGGATGCCATGTGGCTGCAACCTTTTTTGATATACATATTCTTGATATTAAACCTTCTCCTACTGTTAGGAGCAATGATATGAACCCTAGTAACATTAGCTCTGCAATTAACACAAAAAAATGTTCATTAATACCAAAACTAATTCAATTTCTTTATAAAATTATAATTAGAGATATTAATATATGATTCAAATTCACACCTGATTTGATCTTTTCAAGTGACTCATACAAGGCACTTTTATGCTTCTTCTTCAACCACTGCCCACATGCACAATTTAAATACACGGTGCAAGTAAAGTTAAATTTTGATACACTGACAATGTATATGAATTAAATCATTTAAACGTACATTTATACGTTTAAATATGTGTAAATATATGCGCGCAAACCTTTTCTATGATGTGGAAAATGTGTTCAATGATGATAGAAATAGAAAGTATAACAAAGCAAACAACTGCAACGGCCCAAGTAGGTGTTTCAGTTAAGCTTCTTCCAACGCTTCCTCCTGCCATGATAAATTGCTTCTTAGTTAATTAAGTTGCAAGCAACATTAACAGATTGCATATATATACTTATTTTTAGGCATAGATGTGAAGTTATTATTGATGAGTAGAGGAATATGTGTTCTAAATTTCTAATATAATAGTAGATGTGAAGTTGATATTAGGACAAAAAAGGGGATTTTATTTGTTGTTTTTAATGTTGAAAAAAAAGAATCCAATTATCCAAGGTTGTATTTTTTTCTCCCTCAATTTTTAAAACCAACATACAACGATGTTGACTTTGACGCATAAACTAACTGTATCAAGATTGAGGACGAAAATAAGTGTGTTAAGCTTTGCAATGATATTCTCGTTCACATATGTCTGAATTTTTGTCTTCTTAGTTAATACTCCATACAAGTATATTATCAATAACCACCTTGGATAATTTAATTTACCTGTCTTAATTTGGTGCTGTAATTTGTCTTTTCCTTTTGATATTATAATGGGAATTGGAATGATGAAAGGATTTAAAATCACATATAGTTTTGTTCTATTATGAAAATGATGATATAATCCCTCCATATTTACCAGGAGAAGTGCACAACAATTTTTTTAATGCTGGACATTCAACTCAAACTCAATTATTATCTTCACTAATCCAAGTTATTAACAAAAAAAATAAATGCTTAAACCCATTCAGCTTGTTATACATTATTACTAGCCAAAGAGAGAGACTCTGTGTTTTATTGCTTTTAATGACCAATCCAAATTCAGTTCAAAAATGTAAGGATTATTATAAAATTGAAAAAGAAAAGAAAGGGGCATTCCGAGAATTGAACTCGGGACCTCTCGCACCCTAAGCGAGAATCATACCACTAGACCAAATGCCCATATTGTTGGTCCGTTTTGACTTATTCGGTATTTATTCTAACTATTTTAAGTATCGACAAGATTTCTACTAATAACTTTAAATTAGGAAGCTTGTTGAGACACATTGTCATGTGGAGAGATTAAGGAATTTTGTAAATGATTTTTTGTTACAATAAAATGTAGGAAAATTACACTCACTTTCCCTAAATATTTTTTTTTAAAATGCACAAACATCTTCTTTAATTTTAAAATAAACACTAACATCCCTTAAGTTATCATTAAATAGATAAGTATTTCCCTTCTCTCTTAACAGTGTTATATTTCGGTTAAAATACAAAACTTGAATTTAAAGATCTCACCATCTTTGTTCATTCACGTACTATTAAAGATAACTTCCTCCCACAAAACCATTGAATTAATTGCTCACTCACTCAACTCTCCAACATCTGTCGTGTGAAAGTTGATGTTGATTATCAGAGTTTAAAGATAAAATTGGAAAAGAATAAACAATTTGTCATTTTCACTATTAAACAATTTTAAAGTTGGTGTTTCACGAGAAAATAATGCTCTCTTATATTATACTCCCTCCGTCCTGTATATAAATAAATAATAACATCTTCTAAAAAAACGATAAAAAAAATATATGATATTTGATTTGTCTTGATAAATATTTTTAAAATATAATTTTTTTATAATTTTTGTTAATAAATAACTAAATATGTTAAAGATTAAAATTTGTGCATAGCAAACAAATATCCATTAATATAGAAGAGAGAAAGTACATGACTATGACTATTGATTAGTGATTTGGATTCCTACCAATTAACTCAACCCATAAGAGAAAGACTTAGGAATCTTTTGACACTTCAAATTAGAAAAGAATCAAGGAATAGGTCCGACTTTTATTAAGAAAACCTTATCACGATTTACTGGTAGTGAAACCTGTTGAAACATATCTAACACCCCTAATCTAATTAAATCTTTAATCTATAATTATGCTTGTGGAAAAATTAGTATTAATAATATCCAAAAGAGACATGATTGCTCTAGCTAGACACTTTCTTTCTTTCTTTCTTTGATGTTTTCTGTTTATGGTTTTGATACCCCACTTACAAGTCATCAATCATGGGGATACCCTCTGTTTCCTATGATGGACCCATTAGCTCTTTGTTTTTTGGAACTAAGAAAAGCATGGGGCACTTTCAAAACCAAGCATCACCCATTAGACACTAACAACCTCATCGATGTAACATAAGTAGATATTTAGGTTCTTCTAAGTATTTGATTTATATGCTAACAAGTGTCCTTAGGTCATTAGTTAAAGATTTAAAAAAAGAAACAATTGCTAAATTTTATGTATAAAAAATCACTTTTTGGTATTTTAATAGTTAAATACACAATTTTCAAGATAAAGTGCCTACTTTTAGTTTGTTAACTAGTGCCTTGAGGGCACTTATTAGCATTTCCCTTGATTTATAGTTTCATTATTGACCAATACGTATATTAAAATATTTGTTAAGAAATATTAACCTCATAAATAGATCTCAATTATTTTGGATAATTAATTTTTGCAGTTGCATACAGATGATACTTTAATTTCCAAACTTCGTCACGCCTTGATTGACTATCTAGAGTAGGGTTCATACAAAACTTGATTTTTTTTCTTCTTCATGTTTAAGATTGACTAGCCAGCCAATCATATCATTTTATTAGATGTACATAAAGTAAATTCAGCAAGATGTATTTTTGAAACCGAGCAAGTTAATAATTAATTGTTAGATTAATATTTTTTTTCACTTGAAGTTAAATTTGGGACCTCCAACTCATTTAAATAAATAGAAATGCTCAATCCCCCTATAATAAAGTTCTTTGTTAATTTTTGGTTTCTCATAAGTTTCATTCATCAAAAGTAATCATATTTGAGGTGCTATCAACACAAAATATGAATACCTCCAGAAAGTCTATCTCCTTATGCAATATCCAACATTAATAAAACATATTTCCTCTTGTCCTGTGTAGAGAAAGAGGATTATCAAAGCAAGATTCATTTATAATGTTATAATTTGAACATTTATTTAAAATAT
>Ga0315914_1006439_pt1 | contig 16627 bp, 5 predicted proteins | sample MpolenodulesMG_FD_203920 | JGI IMG/M metagenome (GOLD analysis project Ga0315914, IMG submission 203920) | Medicago polymorpha root nodule microbial communities from Los Angeles, California, United States - elongated nodules | ecosystem: Host-associated > Plants > Roots > Nodule | place: USA...
ACAACGGGTGAAACCATTGTAGGATATGATTGAATGTGAGCAGTTCTACATGTTCCCTCTTTTAATTTTAATAAATCTGAACCACTTATTTAATCTATTGGTGTTTTTCTCGTGGTTCACCGGTGAGAGACCTAATTGGACCCTCACCCTAGAATCCACCTTCTTTTAAAAGATAAACTTATTAAAATAATATCAATTATTAATAAAATTAATAAATTTAATATTATTATTTTTTAAGGGAAATTCAATATTAATATTATTAACGAAAAACAACAACAACAACAATAATAATAATAATAATAATAATAATAATAATAATAATAATAATAGAGAAATGTTAACATGTACCTTAAAGGCAAATGTTAATATACAAAAAGTAGTACTCTCTCTGTCCCATCATACATGACACAATTGACCTATTACACATATCAAAGCATAATTTTGAGCTTAAATATCTTAGAAAAAATTATGAAAATTTGATATTTAAAAATACTCATCGAGACGAATCTAACGGCATCTTATATGATATTATTTATCTTTATATATATAGTAGAAATTAAAGAAAAATGACTCTCTTCACCAATGTTTTTTTATTTTGTTTTTGACGTAAACTCTTTACCAATGCTTAATTACGGAGTAGATCACGTAACTAATTGAGATGCATTAAAAAAACGTTCAATCTATTGACCAAGCAAAAAGTTTCATCACTCAGCAATAATCGCTGGCAGACAGCCTTTAATTTAATTTTATTTTATTTTAATTTCTTGGGTTCACAAGATTAACAGTGGAATCAATCATCCTTTAGAAAACAAACTCGCGTGGTCCACACGACTAACAACCCACCTGTTAGGCAACGCAACGCAACCATTTCAGTCTGTCTGCTTGTATCCAATTTCTTATGCATTTTCCTTTGATATCTTAATCAACATTTTTCTTCAACTAAAATTCATGTCTTGGCATTATAAAAATAAAAAATCATGTTTTGGTTAGAAAACTGAAGAGTATTGGTTGAGTTATCTTTAGGAAGAGTATTGGTTCAATTTGGTTGGGTTGTCAACTAATATAACCGTTCAAATTCTATTAAAATTCATGGTGGACTAGGTCAACCAACCAATTTGACAATTTAGTATCGGTCACACAAAGGGTACCGCCTACAACTACAGCCTTAGCTGCCATTTGCAATTGCCAATTCATCCAAAAGAAGAATAGGTCCTACCTTCAATCCACCTCCTCATTTGGTGGAACACTTAGAATGCACACCACCCTTACAAATCCAATAACAAATCCAACCCAACTTCTATCAACATTGCACTTGCACGCCAAGATTTAAACACAAGGAAAACTAAAATAATAATAATAGACCTGGCTCAAATAGTGAAATACGCAAGAACCAGAGTTCAAACCCTAAAATTAACATACCCGCCGGTTAACATTTCTCAAGCAAAACGAAAAGTTGATTTAGCAAGAAAATTCTACTTCTTCAGGTAGTCAATAACAACAAAATGAAAGCAAATGGTTCAATCATGCAGTAATATTCTCAATAGCTGCAAACAATTGAGTTATATATAAAAAAAATTACATTGCATTGTAATAAATTCCACAATCCTTAAGGCAATATCAAGTAAAAATAAAAAGTACAAAATCCCCCAAATCCAACTAGTGCTATCTACGATCTTGTCCATTGTAAAGAATAATATGTTAGATCTAATATCAAAACATTGGATTCTCTTAAGCTTCTAAATTCTAAACTACGTTTATTCAATCTCTATGTTCACAAAACAAATGTGTTAGTGAGGCGTGACTTAAACCAGTTGCAACACTGTCTAATTAAAATGATCATAGAACAGAACAAAATGCAACCAGAAACAGAATCACCATTCAGCAGCATTCATCGTTTCCAAGCATAAACAAGCAAAGAAAACCCAACAGGAACAACCAATTCATTCTCCTCAACACTAGACCATTCCAAAACAGAAGAACTTGCACCAAAAGATCCACCAGAAGAAGCCATTGAAACCGACGAAGACGACCAACTCTTTCCCATTTTCCCTAATTCATAAACACCCAAATTCAAATTCTGTTGCGCCAACAAATTCGTCAAACTCTTCTCTTTACCTCGTTGTTGTTCATCTTCATCTTCTTCTTCGAATTTGAACATGAAAATAGCGTGCCCATCACTGTTATCTTTCACAAACAACCAATTATAAACATCCCATGAGATCTGAACAGGTACACCATCAATTTCAACTCTTTCATTCCCTCTAAACTTCCATTTCAATCTCTTAATCTGCAACACTTTTTGTCCATCAACACTGAAACAAAGCCTGGAATGATCTCTTCCACCACAATCTATCTGAATCTCTCTCATTTTCCCACCAAATCTCGCTCTCGTGTTGTAGATTTTGTTAGCATAAACATGCTCTCTTTTCATCACCAAATACTGAAAATTCTTGTGTTCTTTAGATTTGGACTTTGCATACGCATCTTTGTTTGAATCTCCGACCAAAAGGGTCATCTCGTTATCAACAACAACCGCGAAGTAGAAACCGGAATCTGGTTCAGGTCCTGACCCGAATTTAGCTTTAGAGAGGTTCCAGAACAAGTGTGTATTTGAAGAGAGTTTTTTTGTTCCGTGTTTTTTCCAGAAAATGAAGGGTTTGATATGGAGATGAAAGGAGGAGGAAGAAGAAGGATTGGTTGGTGGTGAATCGAATGGGTGGTGATGAAGTTGAACATGAAGAGAACGACCAAGAATGGAACGAGACCAAGTCAAAGAAACTAAACCTATGTTGGTTTGGTAAAGATAGGTGGTGAGGTTAGGGTTGGTGGAATGTGGCGGAGGCGGTGGTGGTGGTGGTGAATGAGGGTTGTCGTCGGTGGTTGGAGAGGGGCGGAAACAAGAAGGAAAAGGGGACGATGACATATTTTGTTTTGTTTCAGAGGTTGTGTTGTGTTGTGTGTAATGTTGGCTTTTTGAGATTGGTTTATATTATATTATATTTGGTGATTGGAGAATGAAAAGGAGAAAGAGGATCCAAGAAAAAGAAAAAGGGGTTTGAAGAAGTGTGAATTGTGATTTGTTGAGATGGATTGGGTTTTTATGGATGTGATGTGAGGTGAGAGAGGTAACCCTGTAAGGAGAAAGAAGACTGTGTTTATTATATGTGTATGTGTCGGACCCTTTTGCAGGATGTATATGTACTCGTGGTGGTAAAAGAAGACTGAGTTGGAATCTCGGAATGGATTTCTTGCTTTCCACCGCGAAGGTGTTTAATTAATTAATCATAGATTGGACCAAACCATTCTCAAGTACTACTACTATCTCTTACCTCTCTCCTGCTAACTGTTTTCACCTGTCGGTTAAAAAACTTCTGTGCCAAGGTAATTTTGGTTTATAGTATTAATTCCAGGTCTTTTTCTTTTTTTTTGACAAACATTCCTGGTCAATTTAAATATAATCAAACTTTGAATTAATATTTTTCGTTATTTTTCACTGATATATAGTTTTAAACCCTATTATAAAATAGGAAACAACCAAAAATAAAATTAAAATATGCAAAAAATTACTAAATAAATAATGTATCGTTATTTTAAAGTTAATTTTATATTCTAAATTATAAAATTAATAGCAAAATATTTAAATTTAATTATCATTGACATCTAAATTATAAAGAAATGAATTTATTTTTCTTAAATCGTGGTTCAAAATTAGTATAAATCATAAAAATATGGGTTAATTAAGTTATTAGTCCCTATATATATTCAAAGTTTTGTTTTTAGTCCCTACAAAATAAAATCACACTTTTTAGTCCTGTGATATTTTCCTTAAGCATTTTAGGAACAAAAATGTTAATGAATTTTTTTTACAGGGACTAAAAATGCTGATGGAAAATTTTTATAAGGACTAAATATGCTGATGAAATTTTTTGTAAGGAATAAAATGTGTGATTTTATTTTTTAGGGATTAAAACAAAACTGTAAAAAATTATAGGGACTAAAAACTTAATAAACCCTAAAAATATTTATTTATGTTAAAATGGATTAAAGTGTAGTGCATATTTAATTATTAAGGGAGAGGGTTGTAATTCAAACATCTTGTAGGAGAAAGAAGTATAAATTTTACTTTAAGGGAGGTGAGTGTATATTTTAACACAAGAGGGTAGGGGAGTGTAATTCAAGCATCTTTGAGGGGAGGGGGGTGTAATTTACACTTAAGTTTATCTTGAACTTTTGGAAATTTAAAAAATCATATTTAATTTTTTTCAAGTTTAAAAGAATTGTGATCTTACCCGATTCAATAGATTAGTATCTGCAGTTGTACACAAAGAATTGTCGCAGTGATTTTCGGATATCAAACTATTGATTAGCGTTGACTCACAATTTTAGACTCACCATCGAGCTTTTATTTTTTCCACAAAAAAGGGGAAAGTTCGAATAAATCCTATATTTTTAGAGATTAAAGATTCGGGTGTTGGTTACGCGAAAGGAAGGTACTAACACACTAAACGTCTATAGACTCTATAGAAACCTCTTGTTTTTAGTTATCTATGATAAATTGATTATTTGCTTGTAAAAAAAAGTTAGGTGTAAGTAAAGAAAGAAAGAAAGTGTTTTTGTATTTTGTTGATTTGGAAAGACAAAGTCTTTTTACCTACGTACCCGAGCGGGATCAAAATCACGTAGTTCAGGTTAAAAAGCCGAGTGATTTGTTTGATTGATTTTAAAGTTTGAAAATGATTTTAAAGGTAAAAAGCCAAAGTGACAAAAAAGGTGAAGTTGATTGATTTTAATTGTAGAAGATAAAGTTTAAATATGATTAAAATTGATTGGAATTTGATTTAGAAAAAAGATGTAGAAGTCACTTGATTGAAAATCAAGGTTCGTTAAGAAAAAGATATTTTTGTAAGGTTTTTAAATATTTGAATGTTTTTGAGATTTTTTGTGTTTTTCTAATTAAAGCCTAAAAACTAGAGCGTGAAAAAATAAACTAAAGCACGGGGGATATTCCATAATGACGTTGGATCAACATGAAAGTCCCATTTTCCTTGGATTAAGATTATACTCCCTTTTTTTTTATGCGTAAAAGCGGAATAAATAAATATGCATGCAATGCAAGATTCTCATTTGTATTTACATTTGTCCCTAAATACATTCTAAAGCATATAGCGGAATAAATAAATATGTATGCAATGCAATATTCTCATTTATATTTACATTTGTCCCTAAGTACATTCTAAAGCATAATAAATAAATAAAATAAAATGACAAAGCAATAATAAAAAATAAAATTACAAATGCATTGAAATAAATAAATATGCTAGATAAAGCAAAATAAAAGAAATAAAAAATGCATGAGATGATTTTAAACCTAAATAAACTAAAAAAACTAAATAAAAAAACACTAATTAAACTACAAAGATAAATAAAAAATGCATTAAAATAAACTAAAGATAAAAAAAAAAAACCTAGATAATGTTGCATATAAGTATATATGCTTAAAAGGAAAAAAAGACATTAAAAGAAATAAATAAAAAAGGAAGAAAATAGAAGAAAAAATGCAAAATAAAGAAAACAGGGGGGTGTAACAGTAAAGGGGGGGGGCATGAAAAGTAAAACAAAAATAGAGTAGTGGGCTGAAGGAAAGGGCGCGTGGGCAAAGACAGAGTGGATCTGGGCCGTCTGATTAATCAGAAGGCACAAATCTAATTTCAGAGAGGCAACATCACAACCACCAGATTAGATCAAAGGGTTAAAAAACGAGAGTGCACTAAATAACAGTGTAGGTTAGCGCGCGTGATAAAAAAAGTAGTTTAAAGAGGGTTTTTTTGGAAAAAAGAAAGTACAAAATCATTGTTATTCTCTTTTACGGTTTCTAGAGAGAGAGAGTAACCTCTACTCTCTAGAAACCAATCTTCACCGCCCTTCTTCTTCTCCGACTCCGACATGGTGGCCGATGGCAACACCACCGTTCCGGAGTTCAAAAAAACTCCATTTTCAAAATTTTTTACATTTTTAGAGATCCTTTTCCTCCCTCTTCTCAAATATGGACTTGGTTTTCAAAAAACAATGATAAATTTTACTAGATCTAAGTTTGAAAATGGAAAAAGAAAACTCTCTCCTACCTTCTTTATGTTCTTGATTCGGTTTAGATTTGAACTTTGGGTGTGTGAGTGGTTTGATATGTGGGCTTTTGGTTGGTGGCCGAATGTTGTTGGTTTTGTATGTAAATTTTTCGGATATTTGAGTGTTGATGTTGTTGAGGACAAAATCCTTATTTGATGTTTTAAAGATTACAAACATTTAATACTTGTTTTTTAACTTGTTATCTACTAATGAATTTTGTGAGAAATGTTTTATGAGAATGTTCTTAACATAAGAAAGAAGGTTCTATGCTCACAAGACAAGTTAAAAATGTCATTGTCAAAGCAAATAAGCAAAAGGACATAATTTGACTTTTTGGAATAAAATCAAGAAGCAAAATATTATTTATGTCTCAGCAAAAGAAGATACTTTAGATATAGGACATAAATGGAAAAAATATCATATGATTACATAAAGGCCTTTGCATTTAAAAAGGAATTGGAAAAGCATGTGCCTTAAAGAAAGAAGAAAAAAATTGTTTTACAAAGAAAGAATGTTCTTGAGAACATTCTGGTGAAACTACAAATGGATAAGGATGATGTCATTCCATCACAGCCAATTACAACTCATACACAGCTGTATTACAACCTCACGTGGGCTGTCTCAAATGGCTAGAAAGAAGAGAATGTTCTTCAGAACATTCTTCACTTGGAATAACACTTTTTTTGCAACACTTGTGCATCAAGCAACAAAGCAAGAGCATATGGACTGTTTTTTTTCGTACAAGCCAAACAGCTGTATGTTCATGTACATTTCAAGTGAGCTTCTCAATTTCAGCCTCTATAAATACAAGCACATAGCAAGGCATTTCTTAAGAGCTTACACACAAGAATTCAATTCTCTCCTTCACGTGAATATTCAAAGAAATATTCATAAAACTCTTCAACAACAACAACAAAGCAAACTTCAAATATCTTTCATCTCTTGTATTTAAGATATCACTATAAGTTTATATTGATAATATCTCCAAGTTGGGATATTATTTAAAATATCTCTTTGAGATGTTATTTTGAAATCTCCAAGTGAGATACCTTTAGAAATCTCCAAGAGAGATACCATTTAAAATCTTCAAGTGAGATACCATATTTAACCAACACCCACCACCATACAAAGTGTAACTAGATCTCAAGTTTATTAGGTTTAATAGTTTAAGAAGGAACTTTTCTTGTGTGATCAAGAATCGTAGAAGCCTGCTGAGGTTGATAATACAGACTGTAATCGGACTGATCTGGTGTATTCAACAAATTATAGTGCTATTCAGAAGTTTCTGATAGCAGGATACTATAGTGAATAATCTCATACGTAGTGTGGGGACTGGACGTAGCCGGTTAGGCGAACCAGGATAAATCTCTTGTGTTCTCTCTTCTCTCATCTCTTAATTTCTGGCCATCACATTTAACCTATAACTAACTATATTAATTTTCCAGAGTGCTCTGGTCCTTAAACTAAAATTAAATTACTAACCTACTACTTAATAATTATCCAGAACCTTCTGGTCCTATTTATTAACTAACTATTTTATTCTTAATATTTCCAGAGTTCTCTGGTCCTTTATCGCTTTATTTATTTCAGTTCTATATCCAGAGTTTTCTGGTCCTTTACTGCTTTATTTATTTCAGTTATATATCCAGAGTTTTCTGGTCCATTATTGCTTTATTTATTTCAGCCTTTTATTCCAGAACTTTATGGTCCTTTTATTTATTTCATTATCTAGAGTTCTCTGGTCCTAATATTATAATATTTTATTACCACTCACATTAACCAAGAATTTTCTTGAGCATATATACTTATTTAAGTTTCAGGAATAATTTTTAAAAAGGGTCACAATTCAAAACCCCCTTTCTTGTGACGTTTGTTGCTACTTCAGATGTATGTTGGTTTCTAAAATTGATGTTGTGATGGTGTTTGTTTCGTGATCCTGGAAAAAGTTGTATGAGTTTTGGTTTGTTATGGTATGACAGCTTCTTGTTATGAGTTGTATGAGGTGGTTCGAAAATCCTTTATTGTTGGAAGAAAAATGTTTTTGATTCTGTTGTTTCTCAAAACCAGGGTTTATGCCTCAAAGTTTCTGCCTCGAGTGATTGGGGTTCTGGCTTGGTTTATATAGGGAGAAATTAGGGTTGGGGGAAACTCTGTTTGGACAAAAATGACCTTGAAATGGGACAGTAAGACACAAGACTCTTTTTGGACCAAATGAGGACTTTTGGACATTGGACAAAAAAAAACAGAATATTAATTAATTGATTTAAAAAACGAAAAATGACTTAATAATAAAAAGAAAACTAATTAAAAAAAAAAACACTAATAAATAACGATAATAATAATAATAATAGAAACTTAAAACTGTCGCCTTCAGAACCAAAATGAGGTATTTCAAAGTATCTTCTCTGCCGAAATTTCGCTGATACGACGAAAAAATTCGTTTTAAAAGCCGAATAAAAAATAGAAAAAAATGGGTCAAAAATGGGGTATGACAAGAATGCATCAATGTTAAATCTCTTGAGGGATAATTTTGTCATCCATTGCGATTTGTTATTGAGAGCTATTTGTTATAGTAGTTTTTTTTTTATTAAGTGCTCAAACTAAATTTATCTATGAAAAATGAAACATGAAAATATAGGGACATAAAATCTAACCCAGTAGAATTAAAAAAAGAATAAAATTTAAAGTAAAAAGATCCTCACATAAGGATGTCATTTCCTACAATTTCAAATATAGTCATTTTTTGTCACTACATCACTCAAAGGTGTATACGCGTATTAGGAATTAGGAAATGTATTACCCTATTGATCTAATATTTGTTTCTTGGTTTGATTCTCCACTAAATCTGCAACATGTAGCTGTAATAAAACATGTATAAGAATTGCTTCATCAGTGATGCCTCATTATGACTTTGATTAAGACAAAATTGTAATCAGCCTAGTTACAATACGATCACTCTTTCCTCCATGTTTAGCATCATTTTTTTACATGTCTTAGATAAGAAATAAACCGAGGGTTTCTAACTCCTAATTTATCACAGGCCATAGTTTGCGAGTTAAGGCTCGCTTCAAAGACTTAAAAACCCTCATTCCCTTTAAACCCACCAAAAGATTTGATTTAAACCCCCTACATAAAAAAAGCTTACCTTTAACAAAAAAACGTTACTAAGGATCTCTATCGAAACCTGAACCGTAGAAAACTTGCATGCCTTATGGCAAAATCTATCTCCTTAGGCTAATAAGCCTTCACAAAATCAGACAATGGAACCTTACTCGTCTCTTTATTCACATAAAAAGCTTGTTCTCTGAACAAATTACAGCCTTCTGGTTATCTTTTCTACAACTAAAATACACAACATGCAATCTTTCATATTCAAGATTTAAAACAAAACCTAAAGCACTCATAACAAATAAGGGAAAATCGGCCACGAGATTGACTATAAATCAAGTTGTCCACCTTCAACATATCACCTAATGCGTCCCCAACACGTTGGAGAAAGTTTATATCATAAAGCACTGTTGGAAGATCAGGAATCCTTACCTATACAACAACGCATCTTCACCCTCTAAAACCCCAGCACAACTCATGCCGTTGAAAGCACCCCACTTTATTTCCTCAAGATTTTTTTTCAATAGAGAGAATCTTGACCTTCTCCTCCCTTTAACATTATATTATTTTTATGACTCATTTGTAAGAGATTCAAAAAAGTGTTATATTTCAAAAAATGTTTTTTATGTGAACTTGCTAAAAAATAGTACAATGAATTTGAACCCATGTTATTCTTGTTTCCTCAAGACTTTTATGAATTTAACTTGTGTTAAAAGAGTTTGATATCAAGTAACTTAGATGTTAATCGTTAGAGAAATTTCATTTTTTTTAAAGAAAAATATATCTTTCAAAAATGATTTTACGAGAAGCTACTCAAAATATCTTCTCATTTTAATTATTTTTTAATTTTATATTAAAAAAAGTGGTAACAAAATAATGAAATATTTAAAATGATTTGTATGAGAAGCTATTTAAATAGTTTCTTATTTATAACTCTTTATAGAATAAAATAAAAACTTTTTTACAAAAATTATAAAAAAAGATGAAATACTTTAAAAACCATTTTTGTAAAAAGCTGTAATAAACAAGTCTTTAAAGTGATTAACATAAAAAAAAAATAGAACACTTAAGAGCAAAAATGTATGCGAAAATTCACGGAGTATTAAGAAAAGTACGGCTTCCCCTAAAAATAAACAGTACACTTGCCACTTGGTACACAGTACTTACTTTTGTATATATCATCTTGACTTCTAAAACTTATATAGTAGAATATTTCTTTAAAGTGTGTACACTTAAAGTTTAACACCGGATAGAAGATGATCTGACAATGTGTTTGCGTAATCCTCATCTCACAAGTCGATTTTGTGAGTTGTGTTAAGCTCAACCACGATTTATAAGATGACATCAAAACCTCTTCTAGGTCCATTGAATCTGCTATTAGGTTTTCGCTATCGGGCCACCATCCAACAATGTGTATATAAACCCTCAATAATGTGTTTATAAATGGGGCAATCATCACATTGCAAACAGGTTTTGTGGAGTCGTGTTAGACACAACCACGATTTCTAAGATATAAAATGTTTAACTCTTTTTTAAAAAAATTAAATTATTTTTTTAGGGAAAAATTTAAATCAATTGCTCTTAACTGATTTTATAATTTCAGTAATATTGTATTTTATTTTTTCAGTAACAAATGGATTTTAATGTCCCTAAAAAATGAATTTTAATTAAATGATAAATTAATTTTGTTAACTTTGTTGATAAATAATTTATTTATATTCTCATCTCAGATTATATACTTTAATTTATCATAGTTTTTTTTTGTAAGCTGGTCTTGATTATAAATTGCTATTTGTTTAATTGGTTAAAAAAATTAAATATTATGTTTTAATTTATATTTAACTATATATTACTCCATCCGTTCTTTTTTAAGTGTCGTTTTAGGTAAATTTTTGGTTCCTATTTAACTGTCGTTTTGGTATTTTAAGGGTATGATTTATCAATTATACCATTTGTCAATTATTTTTATATTTTTCAATAAAACTAATTAGTGCTATATATTTGAAAAACTAAAGTTTGTTTTTTTAAACAAAGTTTGTTTGTTTTGTTTTAAAACAAAATTTGTTTCTTGTTATCTTCAAATTTAGACAAAATTTTGTTACATATGATAACAGTTCCATGAAGAGTTAAAATTCTATAAATAACATGAGTAATACTTGTTAAAAATTTCAAGAGATATGCACAATATTTAGAAAATTGGAAATTGTTTGTCACATATTAAATTTATTGGAAAGATAAAGTGTGTGCAAAAAAATAGAAAATTATTAGTGAATTAAAATGAGGGTATAATAGAAAAAAAGTGTGCAAAAATACACTTTGCTATTTTTGTGTTAAAATTCTGAAACGACACTTAAAAAGGAACGGAGTATAAACTATAGTAGTTATATTTAATTATGTCCTCTAAATTTTTATTTTTCCATAAGTGAATTTTTAGCTTATAGAAAAATGGTAGTTATATTTAAAGGTGTCGATTTTTCCTTATTTCATCGATGATCTACTTTCATTTCTACCCATGAAGCCCAGGTACAGCGCTGGCGTACTCGTTGTGTCTTCAGTTCAGACTTCATGTCAAGATAGGAAGAAAGTATATTAATTTTTCTTTGAGAAAAAATAAAATTCGTTGTCAAAATTAAAATTTGGGGAGATCAAAATTAAATATGACCCACCATTACAGTCAATCTGTTGTACGTACATGAAAGGTACTATAATTTTTTGGTGAATCATTAACGTACTCTAGTCTTATTGATTAATTTTCTTTTGGGCTTAAGATAATATATGCATTGACAAAAAATAATAACAATAATTATATCCGTAATAAACTAGTAGTTTGATTGGTAAAAAAAAAACAACAAAACTAGTAGCTTGATGTTACCAATCACACGATTAATATGAATTCTATATCTTCCTCTAAAAAAAAATGAATTCCATATCTTTTTGCATATGAAAAAAAAATGAAATTTGACATTTTCGACACTAGACATCTAGGTTATACTTTATATAGTGCTCACCTTTTATGTGTCTAAATAATGATCTTGATTGCATGGATTTGGCAATCTCCGCATTCAACACAGCGATAAGTGTTAGATAGAGATCAAACGACCCATATTTCAAACTCAATACTTTAGTTTTAAAAAGTTTAAAATATGCCCTGTTGAAAAAGAAAGAAAAAAAAACTTGAATACCACATAGAATATATAAATATAGAACCTTATAGGAGTTTACAAAGAGTTGCACTTATCATTAATCGATCGACCACAATTTATATCAACACAACAAGACCCAATCAATAGTGTTAGACGTAAGACATGTATTGAAAACAGTTCAAGTCCCACATAAAATAAAAATAAAGTTTATAAAGAGTAACATATATCATCTTACAAGTTGATTTTGTGAAAATGAGTTAGAAACTCAACATAGTTTAAAATTTGAATAGTGTTATTTGATTTTGATTCAACTATCGCCAATGCACCGACTGCGTAAGTGCATGAATTGCCAACTATGGCCAATCAAAATTCCTAAATAACACACCTAATTTTTTTTAGCAGATTTGAATCATAATTATAGCATGTTCTGTTGTTTAAAAAAAAGAAAGAAAAGAAAAACAGTTTAGTGCTGTTTAGACAAGAAAGTGGGCCGGGAGATAGCTGTGCAACCATCCCACTGCTTCTGTCCATAAGTCCGGTTAGTAAGACCGGCATCCCACATCAAGAAACCGCGGTAGCCCCACATTTTGCTTAATTTGACTAATTTGTAACGGATTCATAAAGTACCCTCCCAGTCCCAGATTTGTGTCTGTGTTTTTATATATTTCATTTCAATTTTCAAGATCATCACTAATGTAAAAGGGGTACGGGGAGAGGAAGGATGACCATACTTTATTTTGAATAATTAATAATACCGTACAGGATATGATGTATCCTTGGTTGGCTACATCATGGAACCTGGATTTGGTGCTGTAATAAAACACAGAGTTTGTCCTCTTGAGCCAGCTAGTTCATTTGTTGAAAAAAATTAGGTTTAACTACACCAATTCTTTCTGACATAAGTATTCTAATGTTCTCTCACTTGCATTCTGACCTAATTAAATAAGGTTAGGTAATCATTCTTGTTAATGAACCATCCGGGAAACAGCTTAAAGACTTCTTCTTTTTTTTTTTTTTTTATAAACATTTAAAAATAGTAGAATTTTAAAATATTTTGTAACCTAAAAAAAATTTAAAATATTTGTTTAAAATAAATGATTTCAAGTTGATAAATATTCAAAATTTAGTAAAAAATATTCTTATAAATAAATCTAAAAAAGTAAACATGGTAAAATCTATAAATGCCAAAAAAAGTCTAAAATATAATTTTTAAAAGTTATGAAACTACAAAATTTAATCGAAGTTTATGATATGAAAAATTAATTTTATAATTCTGTCACAATATGATATTTTTTATAAATATATTTAACTTTAACCATAATTAGTTTTAAAGTTACAAATATGATTGATGGTAATTTATTTATAATGTAAAACAATTTACATAATGTATCAAAACTTAACATACAAAGAAATGGAAGTGAGCTTTACAAATACACGGGTACCTTGCTGGTTTAAAAAAAAAAAACAAACTTAAGCTTAATACCCAATTAAGATCAACAACAATTGGTTCGTCCATACTTTAAGGAATTTAGACACTTCTGAGTAAGTTTTTAGAAATTTGATGTTAACTATTGTGTGGAAGGAGAAAATTTATAAAAGAAAACTCATCTTATGGTGCCGTTTCCGGTAGAAGATTTGAATAGATCTCCTACGGTAGGAGACATTATAAAAGACTGATTTTATTTATTTTTTACAACAAAAATGAACAGTGTTACCATGAAGAACACCGATCTAACTATAATCTCTCCACACTATAATTTTTTTTCACACTTTCATAAAAGTTTAATTCCTTTACCAACAATCTGCTCTGGACAACCTTTACCTCTTAGGCTTCCAAACATACACATACTGACACAATTAATCAAGCATAAGGCTTAAGCATCAAAGCCATTGCAGTTTTCAAGTCATCAATCCTATTATAATATCCATATAGCACAAAATTCGCATATGATCAAATGCATAAAAACCAGTTCTACAACTCAACCAAGTCAACTACCCAAACACTTAATCAAACCCAAAGGAACAAACTGCAGAATTATGCAGGGTGAACAATCAGAATTTTGAAAGTGATAAAAATTGATGCAATTCAAGTACAAAGTAGGTAAGACCCAAGCTCTCTATGTCTTGAAAACCCAAACTCAAACATCTCCAAAACACACTACAAAAAACACAGACCCTCATGCTTCTTATCAACCCCTGACAGACTGCTAAACCACTATGCTGGAACTGCTACAAGTTGTCTTAATACCATAACCCCGTCGATCTGGAACTACTATGAGGGACAGCGGCGGCAGATCTGTTACTCACAAGTCACAAGTGAGAAGTTTCAGATATGTTGCATGGGTTTTGTAAAACTCAGGGCAATGTTGGATTTGCTAACCAACACTAAAACCGATTGAACCAGTAGGGATGATCTGTTGAATGATTTGACAATCTAATATCTTTAAGATAGGTTCTAACATTACATTTGAGAGGTTGCTGGTGGTGGTGATGGTGGTTGGGCAGTAAGCAGAAACATGGAAGGAAAAAGAAAGATGAGTGTAAAAATAATTTAGTGTTAAAGAGAGTATGATAATATCATGGTATATCCAATTGTTAATATCTATTTTGCAAACAAAAAAAAACAAGCAAGTCTCTCACGGTAGGAGACCTAAAGAGGTCTCCCACCGTAGCCTTTGCCCATCTTATGTGTGTAATAAATTTTTTGACAATAAAAAAAATAAGAGTTAAGATCTTATATATTTTTAAAAATAAAAAATTATTTATGATAAAGATAAACAATAATCACATATAGCAGCATTTTTTTACGGCATTCAAATTTGAAACGTTTTTTATTTCCATTTTATGAGAACTTTTCTTTTTGACACGGTTGATGAGAAAGTTTTCAATTTGGAGAGACCTGTATCCGTATTTGGTATGCATAAGTGAAAAATATGGAGAAGAAAAATAGTCGAAGTTTCCCCTAAAAACAATAGTCAATCAAAGTAATGTGTTGCACAAAAAATAGTCAAAGTAAACGCACGTTTGTCTTCAATTATTTTTTTTTTAATGGTCTCCGTAAGCTAAGTTTAGTTGGACCTTGCATAATATATGTAAGGTTCAGGGTTCGAACCCTGGACATCATAAAAAACATTATCTTTTTGAATGAAAAGAGATTTATAACATTTCATTAATAAACTCACTTAATTTGATCTGATGATATTGGTTTGTGACCTAAGATAGATGCTGATTTCGATTATTATTTTGTAAAAAAATAAATTAAAAGTAACATAATAGTGCATTTCCTTTATGTACTACATTAGTCGTCAACATAGAAATTCTTATGAGAATCAAGGCCGGCCCAAGAGGGCTGCCACTAAAGCAAGGGCTTTAGGCCTCGTATTAGGCTTCCTATTTTTGTCTTCGAAAATATTTTTGTACGTCAAATTTTGGAAACATGTTTACTCGAAGCTCAAGTGGTATGTAAATGAGAAGTTATAATTTATTTTTTTTGAAAGAAAGAAGTTATAGTTTATGTTACATGTTCGATTTCAATGCTAGCCATTTTATTGGTCATTTGAATCTTAAATTCATTTGGCCTTCAAATTTCAATCAATCTAATTTAATGTCGGTTGTTCTAAATATCTTAAGGCAAGTTGTGTGTAAAATTTAAAAATTAATTTATATTTGTATATTTTAATATTATTTTTTTTATTTTAAAATCTCTAATAATTGGTAAGTAATGTCTATATGAGTAATGCTAGCAACACTCTTTTTTAAACACCCTCTCTAATACTCCCTCCGTCCCTATATCTAAACACCTATTTGATTTTATTTTTATCCCTAAATGTAAACCCCTTTTCAAATTACTAGATGCATTTATTAATTTTTCCTAAACATACTCATAATTAATACTATTATCTTGTCTTGAAATATGAAAGTCAAATTTAATACACATACAAACAAAAGATAATTTCATAATATTAACACACAAAACATACACATTAATTACACTAACAACTTTTCTTAAGAAATGTGAAAATGACAATGAGTGCCTACATTAAGGGACGGAGGTAGTACTTACTCTCTTATTTGTTTAAACCATTGTGAGTCTACACTTTGAAAATTGAACCCCCACAAAATGGTGAGACATATATTGATTTCATCCAATAAATAAGTGAGTGTAACAGTGTTAAAAAGTGAGTGTGCTCACATTCCTCATGTCTATATTAAATATTATTTTCAACACGCACGCGCACCCACAAATATATATA
>Ga0315914_1006442_pt1 | contig 16622 bp, 9 predicted proteins | sample MpolenodulesMG_FD_203920 | JGI IMG/M metagenome (GOLD analysis project Ga0315914, IMG submission 203920) | Medicago polymorpha root nodule microbial communities from Los Angeles, California, United States - elongated nodules | ecosystem: Host-associated > Plants > Roots > Nodule | place: USA...
GTCAGAAAAAAAAAATTCTTTTTTTTCCTTCCAAAAAATGGGTTTTTTTTTCCAGCAGACGATGATTCAATGGGATGTGAAGCCGGCTTTTCCTTTGATGATTAGCTATAAGTAGATTCACTGCATTATGATTAAGGAAACACTGACACATGAATTCTGGTTATGATGTTGTTGTTGCTTCTGTAAAGAAACACGAAGAAGAAGAAGAAACACGAATAAGAAGAAGGATGAAAGAGATCCATGAATTTTTTTTTGCTTATGGATTTTTTTTTTACGAACAAGAAGAAGGTGAAAGGCATCAACGGTGGAGGAGGATGAAAGGCATCAATCACGCAGGATTTGGCCACGTGGCAAAAACTAACGGAAGTTTTACGTTTTGACAGAAATGATTTATTTGACCGACGGAGGCCAACTTGAGGGATCAAAACATGAGTTTTATTAGTTATGAGACCAAAATGAAAACTTGAAATTAATTAGGGGGACCAAATGAGCTATTAAACCCAATATATATTATTACAAAAAGGAAACAAGAGTAGGACCAAACCAAAACACTCAAACGACAAGTGAAAATACACCGGAAATGAAAAGCCTAGAGGAACCTATAATTAGGTAAACCAATACGGTCTCGGTAGAAGTCGTGCAACAAAAACCGAGGTATAATATCTAACCAAATGGTGCCATAAATATAATAACTGTAATTTGCTAATTTGTATGCACAACGGTTTCCTTCATGGAAAATATGAGAGCAAACATAATTAGGGTTTTGTTAGAAGACACATTTTATGAAGGTGTCTTTTAGCAAGTTATTCTATAAACATTTGCTAAAAGACACCAACTAATTTTTATGAAGGTGTCTTTTAGCAAAGTTATAACTAAAAAGTGAAAATCACACCTTGAGGTATAGGTTGCTAAAAGACACTTTCATTGGTGGCTTCTAGCAAAACCCACATAATTAATCCCCAAATGTAAACAATTATGCCAACAGTTTCTCTCAGACGAAACAGGATAATATCTAGATTCTTAAAAGCCTAAACAGCAGAAGTGGAGTCGCTATCCAACCAAAGGCACTCCCAAGCATGAGAAGCAGCAAACTCCATTGCGAAAATTAATATATAGAATTTGAATACTCTTTTTTTTTGTTAGGTATGACGTTTGCATTATTGTTTAGTCGTAATTGTCTTTTGTCATAAAACTTATGGATACGTAAAGGCTTTTCTACTTCTAACCAAAATTTTCTTTAACCTCAAGAGCAAGAAATTAAACTTATGATCATTTACTTAAGTGTTCTAAGTTTTTTACCACTTGAACTAATCCATTTTTTTTAAATATTCCATTGTTGGTTATTTGAATACACTACATCCACCAAAGAGAAACTATACTTTGATTAATCATGTTTCGGTATGCTAAAAAAAATAATTTTGGTGTAGACTTTTTGGTTGACCCAAGCCTAATATGACTTTCTTCGGGCTATATAAATCTCACATCATCGCCTATCAATGTATATCTCATTAAAAACCTCTCTCTCATATTATCCCATCATCGGACACATATCCTCTGTAATGATATTTTTCTGCAGTGATATCCAAAGAGGATTCCGTCTCGTCCCCCACCCCATCATCAGACACTTCTCATCCATGGATTTTGACATAACACTGTCTTTGTAGGTTATTTATTGCATTGATCCACCGTCATTGTTAGAAATTTAGAATCTCTATATTTCGTGCATAATCTTCGTATTCATCACAATAGTTTCTATCTATAAACTGGTTTGCACTCATTTTGAATTCGGCCAATCAATTTGCACAAGAATTATCTTCACACAATGAATGATGAAAAATAAAATTTCATGAATGTGTCAAAAATGATATGAATCAATGATATTGGATCATCTCTTTTACTTATATATCTTATCCCTCTTTAATTTTTCAATCTCTCTTAATTTTACTCTCTCGATTATTGTTTTTTTTTTATCGAAGAGATAGATAGAGTAAGAATAGATATAGAGGAGAGTAAAGGATTCATAATCAATAGTAAAAACATTAGGATGAATGTGCGGAAAACCCTCCTCAATGTGCCAAATCTATTTTAGAGTTCGATTCGCAAATCACTTTATACCCATCATGTTGTTGAACCAACTATATCCCTTGAGTGATGTCAAATAATTCAACATTCAAATTAGTGGTGCAACTGCAACCACAGCAACTTGCATAACCAAACTCAATCCCAATAAAATTTCTAATCAAATCACCAAAGCCATTGTGCATTGGGTTGTCAAGGGATAATTTTCGGTAGAATATACAAACTAGATGGTCACTATTATAAACAAAAGTTTATTGAATGAACCTAAAAAGTGAGCTTTTGTTTGTAATAGTGACGGGAGGGTGTAGTTCGCAATTAACACTTTAACCAAAAACTTATTTGGTTGATGAATTACTAGAGCGTGAACTCGTGTAATGCACGAGCATAAGGGTGAAGATTGATATCTTTTGTTTTTTTTTTCTAATACAATAATTAATGTCTTGTATTGATAAGATAAAAATGCGTCCTCTCCAAAATCAAGATAAAAATTTGTGAAAGTAGCAACAAAATAATTTGGTACGAATAAATTTTCATATAAAAATAGCCAAGAATAGACAAATTATTAAAAGAAAAGTGTAAGTTTTCATTAAAATTAAGAACATTCACAACGAAGGTATTCAATTTTGAGTGCTTAAGTGACTCACATATTATACACGCAATTTATTTATAATTTTTTAATCATAGTACTTAATAAGCATTCTATCCTTCAAGCTTGAAATGTTAACTTAGTGGTAAAAATTTAACCTTGTAATTTAAAGGTGTTGGGATTCAAATCCAATTAATAAATTTTTCCCCTTAAAGCCCTCTTCTATTTTCCCCTTAATTGGGGGTACCTATGAGACATCAATACTTATGAAGTTAAGCCTCCCCATTGAGGCTGGTCTAAGTAACTTAGTGAATTATGTATGATGGTTATTTTAGTTAATTATGATATTTTTATGACAACATGCCCATTTTTTCATAAACCTCTTGTTGTCGTTTCTTAGTCAAAAGATGCTTTGATAATTCTGTGCTTGGTTGAAAGTTAAGTAATGTGTGGTCGGTAATTGTTTTAAACGAGATTTGAACTGAAATCTTTCTTCATCTTAAACTGAAGTTTATTAACGATTAATCTCAACTTTTTTTTACAAGGATTTAATCTCAACCATGATAATTACTTAATTATTCAACTATATCCTATTTATTTTTTATTTTTAAAGTTCAATGCAGTTTAATTATTTAATTGTTAATTAATCACATTTGAATTTTTTTTCTTACGTTATATTACATTCACGTGTGCATCAACCTAAATTAATCAGCGAACTCTCACATTAATTTTGCCAAATTTCATATTCAGATATTCTAGTACATAGGCTCCAACCGTTTCCTACAACCTAACTAAGCATAAATTTGCAACCACCTTTTCACACCTGAAATTTCTCCAATCATACAAGCATCCCATTTGTTGGAATGAAATTAAATTAGGCACATTTCAATAACAATATATATGCCTTTCATATCAATATGAATACGATATCTAACTGTATCAACTTGTGTCCAAAAAAAATTCTAACTCTATCAAATACAAATAAAGAGAAGAAGAAAAAAAAGCTACTACAAAGATAACCATAATATGATACATCAAACATAATAATCCACACAACAAAACAAAACAAGTGGTTGATGCACAACGTGTATAAGTATTATAAACTCCGAAGAAATACCGACTCTACTCATACTCATCAAAAAACTAAAAAAAATAATACATACAAAATCTTATCCATTTATTCCAATACCAATTATACATTTTATAAATGAATACTTAAAATTTTTAAAAAAATGATAAGTAACCGACAAGTTACTAATGAGTCTATTTGACATTTAGCCATAAATAGATACATATACTTGTCCTTTGGTGGGTCCATATTAATGAAATTCATGGGGTCCTCCTGACCCTTAACTCCAACCATATTCTCTTCAAAGTTGCCCCAAAAAGGTCCATTTCCATGCTTGTTTTCAGATTCAGCTCTTTCCTTTTTCAACATTCTCACACAACACAACTCTATGATCCTAATTACAAGACAGAAAAACCAAAAACAAGAATGGAAATGGGAATTTACTCAATTTAACAAACCTTAAAACTATAAGGAAATTATTCTTAAAAAATAAAATACAATAAAATTTTAATACAGTATACAAATTTGGTCACAAAAGAAAACAAACGTAGCATATAGAATCTAATGATTTTAAATTGCAGTTGTAGTTACGTTGCAAACTTTTATATTGCAGCATAATGCAAAGATGCAACTGAAATCATAATTCCGTTGCGAAGACTTCAAAACCCTTTATGCTGCGCTTGAAATTATGGTTGTGGACCGCACTTTAAAACCATGAACGAAGTAAAAATAAATCCCGGTTTGTGAGCTTCGAGTTGCTATCCTCTCCAAAGATTGTATCTTTCTGCATGCCACAGTAGTTCTAGGCTTCTAGCTATTGTTGAATATATAAATATTCATTCTTGTTGCATTAAGACATGCAAGAATTTGATGAAGATTGAGAATTCTATAAAAGGGTACACCCAAGAAAGGTGATAAATATAAACTCTGAAGAAAGAATCAAAAGGTTTTGCCCTAATAAAGAAAAAGGGTATCATGAATATGGTGATTTTTGATTGCTTGTGGAATAGGTAGAAGTAGAAACAGAATCAGTTGTGAAGTGGGTTTGGTCCTGTTGGAACTCGCCTCTTCTCAGCACCAAATCTTGGATCAATACCATAATCATGAGAAGGTGAAACTTGTTTATGCAATCTTTGATGGATTCTTTGGAGATTAATGCATAAAGAATGAGTATTTCTTTTAGAAAAAGAATCACAATAAAGAAGATGATGTTGGTTGTTTTGAGTGTTTCTTGATGAAGGTGAAGATGGTTTTGTTTGTGAATGAAGTCTACAATTACCTAAAGAGAAGAAAAAAAGAAGAAAGAAGAAAATAATAAGGGTTCTACGTGGTGAAGATAGAGATCTCTTCATTTCTAAAACAGAGAAAAACAGAGGAATGAGATGTGAAAAGTGATGTTTGTGTTGTTTATGGGATAGAAAATGATGAGAAAAGAAAGAAGAAAAGAAAGGTTTGTGTGAATGAAGAGGAAGATGACGTTTAAAGAAAATGAGAGTATTAATGCAAAGCAAGAGACACATGAAGAAGTGTAAAGAAAGGGGGGGCTAGGTCAATTAATTTTAGGGTTTTGGATATGTAGTCACAAATCAAGTACACATCTTTCAATCTCATCAAAAGAGTCATGGAGTTTATATGTGGATGTTTATGGAGGGTATACCTTAGCATAGGATTTCAAACAATTGTCACTTCCCGGGTAGGCCAAACAAAAAGAAAGTTGGGTTGGAGAGGGAAAATGGTATTTTGGGTTGGATGATTTTAATGACTTATTGTGTATGGATGGTTGTGTTTGACTAGTTTGTGTTCATGACGTATCCCTAAAATTATTTCTTATTTCTTATCATAAATCAAGATTGTTTGATACACAAGAAAAATCTACTAGTGGTAGGTCATTAGTATACTTTGATAAAGGGATATACTAACAATTGAATAGTTAGTTATTGTTGATTTTGCTATATTTCATTACCAAAAAATCTATGGATTATTTTTTGTATTTTGATATAAAAAGGTTGATTGTACTGATTTAGGATATAAGAGTAACCAAATGGTTAATGTGCTTTAGTTATCTGTTCGAAGAACCCGAGTTCAAATTTCGTGTGAAGAAATCATTAATCATATTTTACTTGTCTTTCAATCGAACTCAGAATTATTAAGACGCTATTTCTCTAGAAAGTGGAGGGTTAAGAAATAAATATTATGATTATGAATACGACTTGTGTTGATGCCTCAAGTACCATGAGAATTGAGGTGGAGCAAATTGCACAACCCCCATCATTAGGAGTGAAATTAGCTCTAAATTTGAAGTGTATTTTTGGAAACATACATTTACTTACATGTCCCTTTTTGTTAGTTCATCAAGTGAACATAACATGAGAAGTACTGGTGCAAATGTGCAACATTAAATATGGATATACCTATACCTTGTAACATGGCTCACAATCACAAGTTGAATAACTCATGACAGAAAATGTTTGTTTAGATACTTGTATTTTTTTAGTCTTTATGTAATATGGTAATATAGAAGTGATGTTGTCATCGGTATGGCTTAGCAAGACTGGAATGGTTGCTTGCTTGCCAAGAAAAAAAGCTCAATTGTAGCTTTGTTCTCATTTTTTTAAATCAAAGGTATCTCCGAGTAAAAAATAGCCAAGGTCCAATTTTACGGGCTAATATTCCCAAACATAGCTTTATTCATATGCATCGGCTAAAAGTCGAACATCTAATCAAACGGTAAAAAGATCAAGTATCTATCACCTGTGTACAAATGTAGATAATCTACTATACTTTTGGTCCAATCATTTTGGCGATAATTCGCCCTATATAGATATTACAAAAAAAGTTCTGAACATTCATGCTTTATTGCAAATGTTCTAAAAGTAGTAGTTTATATAAACTGAAAAATTCCAAACAGGAAAGAAAATCTCTATCATTTGTCAAATGCTCTCAAGTAAAACAACAATGAAGTGAAAAATTCAAAAATAAATACAAATCACAACCAGTAAGTGAAAGCACCATAACAAAGAGAGTAAGAAATTTGAATCAACTCAAAAGAACAGCCCTTTCAGCCTATCATCTGTTACTTCGCTACTAATTTGCGTGCACGCTGGTTGGCACCTTTCATTCGATTGTTCAGCTCATCAACATCGTCACCGAGATGATCAAGGGCTTTGTTTTGGCTGCAAAATTATCATAAATTTGCAACATCAGGAATCAATTAAATAGCACTCTCAGCATACCACATTCAGTTCTTTATGTCAATTAGCCTCTCAAAAATAAAATCCAATAATGAACTAATTTCAACCATTTCAAAAGTCGATATCTTCTAACATATTTTTCTACGCACAACGGTCATGAATCAGATTCCCGACCGCATGCTTAGCGAAATCAATATCTATAATTCATGTCATAAAATGTTGTTATATTTTATCTTTTATACTTCCTATAATTTGGTATTACACAAAATGATCAAACCAGGTAGTTCCTAATGATGCACAATGTAACACAAATTTACATTTCTAAGAAAATTAATATTGAAGTATACAAAAAATTGTACCTGTCAAGTTCAGTTCCCATACTAATTGCCATACCCTTCAAATCACCCAAGATATCACTGAGCTCTGAGAGTCCATCATCTTGTTTAGCTTTTTCATACTGTTTTACAAACATAATAATGACTTGTCAAATGAAAATGTTAATTCAATTCAGAGACTAATATTTCATACACATAATAAGTAATTAAGTACAAGAGGAAAAATACAACACATACGTCAATTTTCTGATAGGCATTGTCAGATTCATTAGGAGGTGTTGTCGGAGCAGAACGTCCCTTAGGCAAAGGAGCTAACCCTAGCTTTGCCCTATCTTCCTTATTCATTACATTCTTCTTGGATGTGTTATCTGATCACAAACCAAATTCAATTATAACATTAGTATATACATGATTTGTTATGCAGGTGCATATAATATTATCAACCATTGATTTGTTTATCCACCGTTGATGTTGTTCACTCTAGAGGAGCCTGATGCGTATTTGCACTTGAAAAATAATCAAAATGTTAAGTCGTAATAACTCATAAGGATGAAAATTAGACGACAACCTGATGTAATCACAGGGCCTGTGATCGCCTTTCCCTTCTTTGGCTTCCAGGGTTTAGAGAACATGAACCCAAGATTGTTTAGGAGTTTCTCACCCTGTGAGAGTTAGAATGTAAAATTGTGGGATTATATGTAAAAAATAATTCAACAAAAAGAAAAGAAACAAGAAAAACATACCTTACTCAAATCCTTCTCAGTGTCAACAACCATATTATGAGTCCTTGTAATCTGGTCACCCTGCTGGTGCAACATGTCAAGAGTCCTTGTAGCATCACTTCGAATATCCTCAGCAATCCTCAAACAATTATTAACACTGTTTGTTGTCTCTTCAGCCTTGTTCACTGCATAGTTTTCCAACTCCTGAACACTTTGATTCTCTAGTCCACCTTTTGAAGCCGCTGACGATGCAGGCTTTCTTCCCCAATCGTCGTCATCATCATCATCGAAATAGTTTCCTTTTGACTTTGGCACTGGTAGGACGGGTTCTGAAGAAGTTCGTCTAGCTGGAGTGATGGCTGTGGTCTTTTCTGGTTCGGTGGTTGGTGGCGCAGCTTTTCGAAATCCAAACATTTTTACGTGTAGGAGAAGAAATAGTTTTCAAGTTATGCAAGATCTGGTAAAAACAGAATGTACATCTTAATGAATACGAGTCCAACACCATAAAATACTAAAATAAAGGACATAATATGTGACAAATAAAAGACCACATAAACCTAAATACATGAATTTATTCAAAAAATAGATAAATACATGAATTTAACATTGTGAATTTAAAGAGTTTATCATGATAGAAAATGTAGAATGAGAAGATTTGAGACAACTGATATTATCTATAACAAAACAGCATAGCCTCTAAGTTCCCATCATAGGTCAGTTGTTTAATCATTTAACATTTCTTAAACCACAAAGAACACTTGCTAAAGGTACAAATAAAAAAATAAAACAAATCAAATTCTGAATACCGAGTCAATTTTCTCGATGATGCCTAAATGGGAGGTAAATAGTCGAACAAGTATAATTTCATGTTATTTATTTCTATTGGATTCGAGGAATTAGTGTCTGCAATTGAATGTGAGATATTGAAAGTACAAAACAAGACAAGAGTCCAAAAATTTGGGAAACATTCCTAAAATAAAATAGTGATTATGATTGCGGTAAATGTCTTAGTATATAATAAATAAGATAATCGCCGTTGACACCAAAGCGCGTACAGATGAGTCTATCCTAGAGCTAACTATATATGGTCTTGAATTCGATTCCTAACTTGGACATGCAACAACGTTAAACTTTTAAGGAGAGTTTACTGCTCATTTGGGTCCCACAAGACTCATTATTGATAAAAGTTTGCATCTTCATGAATCAAAATGCTCAATTTCAATGAAAAAATTAGAAAAGGTAAAAACGAACAAGACAATCAAAAAAACCTAGAATCCAAAATCAACGATAAAAAATCCTGTAACAAGAAAAACAGAAATCAAAATGAAACAAAAAACTAATAAAAGTGTGGTACACAAAACCAAACTTTGTGATAGGTTACCTGAAATTTGGGACAACAAGAATATGTTGTGTGTGGTACACAAAACCAAACCTTGTGATGGGTTTGCCTAAATGGGAGAAAAATAGTTGAAACAATATAATTTCACGGTTTTATCGAACTCGAGGAATTAGTGTATGCATCTTGTATGCGAGATATTTGATTTATACAAAACACTAATAAAGTGCAATCCTAAATTTTGAGAAGCATCCTTAAGAAAAACACGGGATCATGAATGGTACTAAACAATCATTACTTGCTATAAAAGGTGAACACAATTGATAAAATTATGCATTTCCCTGAATCAAAATGCTCATATTCAATCATTCCTAAATTTGGGAAACATTCCTAGAACAAACTCCGGATTATAAATGCATTAAATTTCATATTCAATCATTACTTGCTAAACAAGACAAATATTAATGTTCTTTTTTGGCACTTTCATGAATCAAAATGATAATATTTTTATGAAATAATTAGAAAAAGAAAAAACAAGGTAATCAATGAAACCCAAAAACCAAAATCAAGAACAACAAATAACAACACAAAAATCTAATCAAACAACAAATTGTGAGATGAGTACCTAAAATTTGGGGACAACAAGAAAATGTTGTGTGAAGTACACAAACCCAAAAATTGTGATGGGTTTGTGTACGAGAAAGGGAATAAGAAACAAAAGAAGAATGAGAAATGGTTGATAGAACCACGAGAGAGTGAGAATTGTTGATACAAATAGATGAAAGGAGAAGCGAAAAAAGAGAGACCCATGTTCTCTTTCAACCATACACCCTTTGACAAATTTAAAACATTGGCTTAGGAAATTACCTCTTTTGAAGAGGGAAATCTTCACTATTCATATTTCCATAATACCGTCCCATTTTCCTAATTTAATAGTATAGGACTGTTTAATATAGGATTTTTTTTTCCTATTATAATGATTTTATACAATAAATATATAACAAAAGACAAACGTGCAACAAACTGCGTTGCTATGCATTTTTGGATAGCAAAACAAATCTTCGTAAACAGAACACATTTTCTTATGTTTGACCACTTTTTTTAGGCAACTTTGAGTGCTAAGTTGTGTAATAGTTAAGTTACGAAAACACAACTTTAATATTTTTTAAAATTGGAACTTAACACTTTTTTTTTCCTAAATGGTTTGGTTAGGTTCTAAATAGTTTTATGTGGTTACTAATAGTTCGGTTATGGTTTGCGAACCGTAAAATATTGGTTCGGTTCACAAACTTCTTTAACGGTTCAATTAAATTTAGTTTAGTTTGAATCGGTTCATTGATTCGGTTCAGTTTACGGACACACAATTTACCGGTCGAGATGTGGAGAATACGCGGCTAGAAACCCATATGCTCCAATTAAGCAAATCATTAGCAATTCAATTTTAAGTTGTATTTTTTTTAGGGAATTTTAAGTTAAAAATATACAACATTAATGATTACAATTGCAATAATCAATTTACAATCAATGTATTACGGATTACAAAGCTTCTATATTTGAATGAAAAAATATTAAATATGGTGAAACAAAAGGGTATGAATTGATGTTCCAATATAGTACAATGATCACATGATAAAAGGTTGCATGATGTATGGTATGTTGTGGCGCAGTTTCGAAACAATAAAGAAGTTATTAATTGATTAACGTGTATTGAAAATAAAATAAGTTTTTAAAAAATATGTAAACAACTGCGCAATTATTATAGATGAATATTTGAATGAAATTTATGCCTTAATATTGAAACTTTTAATTTTCAATTAACTTGTTTTTAGTATATACACCATATGTAGTATCGATAATACTAACAAGTTAATATTATTCACGCAATAAAGAATACTAACAAATTAAACAAAAACGACAAAAAAATTTTAATATTGAACTCATACACGAACCATCAATTACACATAATGTCACTCTTAATTTTGAACTATTATTGATAATTCAAGCTCTTTTTTTTCTTTCTAAATGGCAATAATTGAACACCATATTTTCACAAGAAAGTGAATATTAGGACCTAAACATTAAAAAGAAGAAATGTTCATAAACTTGAACATTTTTAAATCATTTCTCAACGAGCGCATTTAGGCCAAAATGCAAGAGGCTTAAGACCGAACAGCCATCAATCTTCTAGAGAATTGAGTGGGACGCAATGACAATGGTAATTAACTCGGAGCAGGGGCGTGCAATGGGGGGTATTGTTGAACAACTAAAGGCTCAGCAGGGGCAAGAGTAACAGGAACTAGGGACTCAATAGGGAAAGACGTAGTAGAGATAGGGGACTCAACAGGGGCAAATGTAGTTGGGAGAGGGGACTCAACAGGGGTAGGTGTAATAGGGGCAGGCTTAATGGGGGCAGAAGGCTTAAGACCATCAAGTTTGTAAAGAGCAGTTTCAAGCTCTTCCGCAAATGTAGTGAAAAATGTTAGTTGGAGTAAGAGTAGCAACAATGCTAGAATTTTGACCATTTTTCTATATAAGAGATAGTAAACTTGAAAAAGAGGGAGAGAGAGTGATGTTGGTGGTGTGAGAGTGTAAGTTTGAGGGTTGATTTATTTATAGGAGGTAATGTCCATAATCATTGGAGTTTTTGTTAATGTGTTTTAAAACAATAAACAAATTTTCTTAAAGTAGAATTGTTTCTTTTATTTAGTTACTACCCAAATTCATTGACGTGTATTAAAGGGAAAATATTTTTTTTATTTATTTATGTGTTTTAATGCAAGATAATATAAGCAATACTTTGGGAAGGGAATGCGCAAATGTATAAAAAAAAAATATAAAAAAAAACTAGTATCGACACATATATCAAGTACATTATAAAATTCCGTCTATGTTTTTCTCGATAATTTTTTTAAAAAAAAAAGTTTGCCTCGTTAATTATTTTTTATTTTTTTACGGATGTCTCATTAGATCATTAGTTTATAAATAAATTATACAAGTGATATTGAGTCATTTGATTACTCCTTATTTATTTAACCCAATTTTATCACTATTGTGTGGCACCTGAAAATTATTGGGAGGCCCTGCTACAATTTCGCATGATATATATACCGAAAATTATTTTCCTTAAAAAAATACCGAAAATTATTTCAATACTATTTTTAAGTTATGGAAATCAATTGGGTCATAATAGACTAAAATAAAAGATATGAAGTGAGATGGCCATAAATTATGCTTCAGCCAGATCGGTTATATTCCAGTTTTGCGTCACTCATTAATGTTAATTTTAATTCATCAAATTCGTATTAATTATAGTGTTTTATTGATATTAATGTAGATTTTAATAACATTATTTAAACAATAAATATTTTCTGAATATTGTATATGTCATTAATCAATTTCATTGAGACTAAAATAAATCGATCATTTGCTTATTGAAATTAATTTTATATCATTAATAACTAAATAAAAAAGAACCTCGTGAAAAAATAGTAAAAATATACACATATGTTATCATTTTTTTTTTATTACAAAGTATGCTTTTCAAAGAGTCAAAATAGTGTCATTCAGAACCGAATTTCGAATTATCAAAGCCCCTCTCATCTGAAAATCAAGCGTTAAAAAAAGTTCATTCAATCCCTAAAAAAAGTGCATTCAAAACTGTGTAATTAACCCCTAAAAAAATATGTGTAAATAAAAGCAGATCACATCAGGTATTTTCTTAAAGGAAAAAAAAAAGTGATGATACTCTAATTATTAAAAATTATTAAAATAATTATTAATTGTTTTTATTAAATTTTCCAAGGAAGCTAATACTTTGTAAATATGAATTAAAACTTAACTTTGCAAATAAAAGTAAATTATTGCAATTATAATTTTATTTTATTTTATTGTATACTTAAATATTTTCGAATTTTTCCATTTCCAAATATTTTTATATTTTTTTTGTGTGAATCAAACTTTCTATAAGTTGTTGCAGTGACTAATTCCTCGAACGGTGTAGGACGACAATAGGCAATAAATCTCTCCCTCAAAATATTTAAACTGAATTTGAAATTTTGAACTTAGAACATCTGATAATGTTAGAAGATATCATTTATCATCTCATTCAAGTTCTCCTAAGAGAATATTTTTATACTAATAAAAGTCAAATAATTTTTTTGTCCCTCTAAGTATATCAACTCTTATGTTTAGTCCTCTAATTTTTTGTTAAAACATTGGTCCTCAACATTTTCAATTATTAATTTTAGTTCTACTTTTTTCCAAAACTTCATGTAGCATGTTCCAAGTAACTTTGTTTGATGAAGTTCCATCGATAAGGACTTAAAACATATTAGTTTAATGATTTAACTATTTAATATTAGTTAATTTGTCTATAACTTCAAATTAAATTTTAAATTATTATATTGATGATTAAATAGCTAATTTATTAAGTTAACAATATTTTAGGGTTGATGGTCAGATTAGGCAAGTGTATCAAATTGTTTATCAAGTAATAAAGTATAAGTAGAGTATCGTATCAACATGGATTGTCGTTTCGTCCAAAAAATTCACGTTACTTATTTTTAAACAGTAAAATAAAATAAAAGAGTTGAGGGATAAGAGATTGCAATTTTTATCTGTTTGCAACAGAGGAAGTTACCTGTTTTGGTTGCAGAAAAGTAAGCAGTGGTTAGGATTCTTCGAATCCCCCTATTTATTTGTTGGAATTAAATAACATTCACGTCGCGTTTATTTATCCTAAGTAGACTATCTAAGTGATGAAGCCGTTGGGACGTTCTAACCTAATTAGTTAGTCAAGTTGCACCTGCTGATCGCACGGTGATCTTTACGTGCGGGGCCTTATTCTCTCAGTTGATTTCGGTCTATCCCTCCAATGTTGAGTTGCACCTACTGGTCAAACAGTGGTCCTTACTTGTGGGTCTTACTTTATTAAAGATAATTGAAACTTAGACTTTACTTGGCATTTTAAATTTCCAGAGGCAATGAAGACTAATGTTCTTAAAGGAATTTCCCATCTATGAATCTTCGGTATCTCATAGCACACTCTCCCTCTCGGTAGTTCTACAAATGGGCAGCCCTTTCAGCGTCTACCTTACCAAAGGTCGAGGAGAATGATTCTACTAGGTTCGGTTTAAATCATGCAGTACTTGTTTCCTTAATTAATAAACTAGTTATATCCTAGGTTCATCAGATTTTACTCAATATTAGTAATGTCACCTCCTAAGTACTTACTACTAGGGTCTACTCGCTTTCGGTATATTTCGTCTAGTTTCTTAACTAATGACTTCCTAGATAGACAGATATAAATATCAAGATATAAGCATAAATATTAGGCCCTGTCATAACCTAAGTGCCTAAACTAGGGTTGCACTATAATACAAATAAATCTAACATAATAAAACTAAATAGCGAGCAGATAATAAATAAATAAACGTGTTGGGTATTTGTATTGACTGCATTATTGCTAAAATAAATATCCTTGGTGTGGAAGTTGGAACCAATGTCCCAATATGTGGTTAGGTATCTTTGTAAGATGTTGGATACAATGTTCCAACATCCTAACACAGTTCAGTGTGCCTGGGTTCATGCCTATTTGTACGCGCACCCTTTATTGTTTAAGGAAACAATATTTCCTTATCTTATTGACCAAACAACACACATATCTTTACAGGAATCAGCTGTGGAATATTTCTAAAGTAGTATTTTTATTTTAGGAAATATTTGATATTGGTTGGAACGATCCTATAAATGTTCCGACATTTTAGGACTTTCCATATTTGTTTATGATTCTTGTTTTGCAGATTAGCTGAAGCGATCTGCTTTGTGCTGAAGCCCAACAAGAATATTTAGCCCAAGTTGCTTCAGTATATAAGGGAGACTTCAAGACCTAATTGATCATTCAAGCCGTCATACTAAAAAGTTTAGATTTTTAGGGTTTTGAGTCTACATGTGCTCTACTCGTGTATCGTTTGTGATGCAAGTTTAGAACCTTTTGTGAGCCTTTCTTGTATTGTCTATGATACTTGCTTAGGACTGTGTGTGTGAGTTTGATACTCATGTGTACTACACCGAAGTTGTGAAACAAGGTGTTAGTTGTTTGTTTGAAGGTAACTTCATCCTTGAGTTTGTGTTTAGGTATGATAGGTCACAGGGGCTGTGACTGACCATTAGGATAGTGAGATGGGATCTCAGATCTAGGAGTTCCTAGGTTGAAATCAATACGGTTAAGTCCTAGGTCTTTAGTGTAAACGAGGACTTTGCTGAGAGCTATAAAATAAGGACTACACTAGTGGATTTCCTTCCTGGCTTGGTAGCCCCCAGAGTAGGTGTGTTTGTCACCAAACTGGGTCAACAAACTCATTGTGTTTTTTACTTTCTTGTCATTTACTTTCTTGTTTTATTTCTGTTTATGCTATGATGTTGGAACATTAATCGAAACATTGCAAACATTGTAACATCTGACAGAACATATTAAAACAAGTATGCTAGAATTTCAATTGGCATCAAAGCAGGCACCCTGTGTGTCTTAGGGCGAGCTCCAGGGAAGTTTATTTCTAGCCTGATGGACAAGGAAGGAGGATTTGTGAATAGACCACCTCTATTGGATGGATTAAACTATGACTATTGGAAATCATGTATGAGTGCTTTTCTTAAATCTATTGACAGCAGAACTTGGAAGGCAGTTCTGAAAGGTTGGGAACATCCTGTGGCACTTGATGCAGATGGTAACAGGATAGATGTCTTGAAACCAGAAGAAGAATGGACTCCTGCTGAAGATAAACTGACCCTTGGAAATTCCAAAGCATTGAATGCACTGTTCAATGGTGTAGACAAGAATATGTTCAGACTGATCAAGCAATGCATTGTGGCTAACAATGTCTGGGAAATCCTCAAAACAACACATGAAGGTACAACTAAGGTAAAAAATGCAAGACTGCAACTTCTTACTACCAAATTTGAAAATTTGAGAATGCTGGAGGAGGAAAGCATACAAGACTATTACCTAAATATTCTTGATATTGCCAATGCATTTGACTCACTTGGAGAGAAAATTCCTGATGAAAAGCTTGTGAGAAAGTGTTGAGGCAAAATCCCTAATTAATTTTAAAGATAATAAACCAATATGATTAAAGAATTAATGGACTTTGATTAATTCCTTGGTATTTAACTTGTGCTTTTGAGTGTTTTACTAAGACAGGAACAAGATTTAAATCATACCAAGATACAAGAAATCAAAGGACATTGAATTCAGAAACTAACTCTGAAGATCAGAAAGTTAGTTCAGAACGTTCTGATGGTAGTTC
>Ga0315914_1006443_pt1 | contig 16620 bp, 4 predicted proteins | sample MpolenodulesMG_FD_203920 | JGI IMG/M metagenome (GOLD analysis project Ga0315914, IMG submission 203920) | Medicago polymorpha root nodule microbial communities from Los Angeles, California, United States - elongated nodules | ecosystem: Host-associated > Plants > Roots > Nodule | place: USA...
AATTTACTCACAAAAACAAAATTTACAATATATTTACAAAACTGCCACCTTATTTATATTTCACACCTTTTTTTAATAAAATAGGTATAATACACATAATTCTTATGTCAATTTTGCACTAGTGACATATGAAAAATATATAAAATAATATATTTTTTGTTAGTGGGATGGTTCAGATTAAGAGTGGGTATATTAACAACTAATCTCCTCTACCTCAATTTGAATGTTAGGGAAAGTTTGATCACCTCAAACTCACACCAAACTAAAGCAAATTTCCTTCGTCTAAGTTGGACAAGTTCAGTTGAAAACCTACGATTATAAGTCATATTGTCATGCATAACTATGAATACTAATAGATTAAATTTTACCCATGTGAAAAACAAATTTCATCCATGTGAAAAGAATCGTGATATACATAAAACATATATTTTATGGTGCACAAGTAAATTAAACTGAATAGATGTTGCATAAGCACAAATTTATTTTCACTACTACACTAATAAGTCCCACCAATAAATAAAGTAAGATACAAAGTATACTTAATAATATTAATCTAATAATAAAATTTGTTCATAGTGTAATGTAACACTATTTTAACTAGTAGAATTAGTCATATTTTATTACAGAACTACAATATATCCACCGGTCAACTCATCCAACACACACGTGCATATAACAAAGTGGTAGAAATTTTCAATCTTCAAGCTCTATCTTGATATTTCTGATTTTGACAATTCCTTTCCCATACCTTGGAACCAAAGTAACCACAACGCTATCATCATCCTCAGCTCCCAAATCTTCCAACAAATCCGTTAATCCAACCCTTAAACAACTATTAGTCTTCTTCTTTTTGTGATCATGGGAAGAATGAGGTACATTCACAAAGCTTCCAGCAAACTCCGTATTAACTGCCTTAATAACCCTATCATCTTCATCATTAATGAAAACATCAAACTTAACACCTAAACTCTTATCAAACTCAATCCCTTCAATCACTAAAACCTCTTCCTCTTCTTCCTTCTCCTTCTTGCTCCTTGATTTCTTTGGCCTCTTCACAATTGTACTGACAACATTATCCAAAACCAATGGACACTTAACATAACTCCTTGAATTAACCTCACTTGCATGTGCTTCACCAATACCCAAAAAAATTCCTTGTGCAACTTCCACATTTTTTTGTATATTTTTTTTACATGGTTTAGGTTTAGCATTTAACCATGGAATATCAACATCTTGGTAAACATAACCTAATTTTTCTGTGACAAGACAGTCTTTGACCTTAACCTTCACAAGATTCTTATTCTCATCATAGAAAAGAAACTCTGATTCTAACCAATCTTTGTCTTTGAAATCTTTTCTTTTCCCACCAAGTGTTTTCCATATAGACCAAAACCTATCAATATTTGAATGGTGAGAGAAAAAAATAGGATCTCTGGCAGCTGCATAGAAAATTCCCATGTTTTCAAAGTTAGGTTGTGTATTATCACCACTCCATCTATGAACTGGTCCATGTGGAACATTCTCTATGGATCCAGCACCAGGATCGGGTTGATCACCGGCACGATAAGAGCTTCCGAGGAAAAGACTTGAGGTTTTTCCATTTGAGACAAGTTGTCTATACATTATAGTAAGGTTTGTGGAGATTCTTTCATTTTCATCATCTTCATCGATATCATCGTCACCATCATAGTTTAAGTCTATGAGTGTTGGAGGTTGATGATTTGCATTTCGGAGTTTGTCGTAAAGAGGTGATGTACTGTCGGTGTAAATGGAGGGAAATTGCATGCCATTAGGAGCGTCATAGTTCCAAAATGGTAAAGCAAAGGTTGGATCATTGATCAAGCTACCCAAGATTCTTTCATAGAAATAAAGATACCATCTATGAAAAGGAAAAAAGAGCCAAGAACTATGAACTTGAAGATCAAGATTAGGGAAACCAACTTGGGAATATGCACCATCACAATAAGCACAATGGATGTTTGCTTGTTGTGTGAAACTACGTGGATCATTGGATGGTAAGGCTTTCATGAGTTCAAGGGCTTTTTTGTATTTTTGAAGATATTCATCATTTACCAAATGTGCTGCCTGTCTAACCCTTAAGGGTTGAGTTGACGAAGGAAATTTGTAATCTATGATTTTTGTTGAATTTGGTGGACAACAATCAATATCAATTGCATCTGAGGGTAGATCTGCTGGGCCACATGTAGAAAGGTCTGGTGCGGATATTGGAGAAGCTAGGGCAAAAGGGTTAGTGGTGAAAGTACCACAAAGTCCTCCAAGGCCAATTAGAACATCCCTCCTATTTCCTCTAACAATGTTTTGTGGTTCTTGTTCTTCTTTAGGGTTGTTTTGGTTAGTATTATTACCACTGAATGTGATCACTTGGCGTCTTGGTAATTTTCTATGTTTAGAAGATTTGTGTTGTTTTTGTGAAAATTGATACATGGAAGAAGAATGGGAAATGTTGGAGTTGGAAGAGTTCATATTGATTGTGCAAATGAAGGAAAGAGGTGAGATAGATGCCATGGTTTAGCTAGGTATATTAATTATTTTTGTATTCATGAAGATATAAGACTTTCGTAGTCCTTTTATAGTGAAATATTAATGAAGAAATTTCTTACACTATGAGTGAATGAGACGGTCCCTTCCTTAATTAAAACAAAAAACTGATGGTTACTAAAAGAAATTAATGACGTGGACATGAACGCATAGCTGACATCATGGTTGAATATTTTAAACAATACCACATTCTTTTTTTTTTTGTTGCTGAAAACATTCATTTTTATTACTTAACCCGTATGCCTTTTTTAAGTACTGTATGATTAATATTATGAGGGTTTTTTATTCGCAAAACAACAGTAACGTTAAATATAACGGTACTTGGCATAACAAAAGAGTGACATAATTTCCTTAAAAAAAAAAAGGTGACATAATTGTACTAAAGAGAAATAGAGCGATATGTTGGAAAATAAAAAGGGCATTTTTGTATTTTTATTTTCCATAATTAAGTGCGAGATAAAACTTCATGTTTACTTGACTGAAAAAATAAATCATGTTTTTGTCTAGTTTTCTGCTAACTGTTTTGTCTAATCTCATGATTTGTTATTAAATCAAACAAGGTATAAAGTTTAGCAATTAAATTACACACTCTATATGTCGTATATATGTTTGGCACCCCCAGTCCAAATTGTTGGGAATATGAGGAATCGCTGGAAGCAACAACGAATTAACACTCTAAAATAACAAGAGAGCAAGATGTCACATTCTTTTTTATGTCATCAAAAAAAAAATGGCTATTCCTTATACTTTTCCACACTTGTGGTTCCTACTCTGGCCAATGGGTTAGCGAGAGTAAATGCATAATTTTTCACGGTACAATTCATGTCACATGGAGGACACTGCAATTTAATAAACTTAGTTTGGTTATTAGCATTTTAGTTTTGTTGTGTCAGCATTGTTTAGCATCTTTTATTTCTTCTAGAAGTCATGTGCCAGCTGCATGTAGAGGTATCCCTGAGATAATGGCCTTTTGTTAGATCTTACAAATGTAATTGTGCTTAAATACCAGGGCTTAAATATGTTTTTCGTCACTGTTTTGGTCAGTTTTGATTTTCGTCCCTGCAAAAAGAAAATTAAAAACATCCTTGCAAAAAAAAAAATTGTTTTCAAAAGGCCTCTGGTCCCACCAAAACGCTGAAGTGACATGGGTATGCACATAATATTAAATTTGTTTTTTAAAATTTAAACGTTGAAGCCGCATAATATTAAATTTTAAAAAACATTTTTAAAATTCTGAAAATTGTTTTTCGAAATTAAAAAATCTGAAAATAATTTAAAAATATTCTGATTATATAATTTTTTCAAATATGAAAAAAATGGAAAATTATATAATTTTTTTAAATCTGAATATATAATTTTCGAATTTTTTTTTTCGAAGTTATTTTCAAAAATTTCAGATTATAATTTTTTTTTTAAATTATATAATAGAAAATCGGTAAATTATTTTAATATTTTAAAATTTAAAAATGTTTTTTAAAATTTAATATTATGTGGCATGCCATGTCAGTGCCACGTGGTAAAAATTGCACAATCAGCAACTGCCACGTGGCCAAAACCATGTCAAATCAACTGAATAGTGGGGTCAGGGACCTTTTTAAAACAAAAAAAATTGCAGGGACGAAAACCAAAACTGACCCAAATTACAGGGACGAAAATCATATTTAGGCCTAAATACTACTTGATGTAATGAAAAAGGGTATAATACATTCAATCAACAAATTCTCCTATCTAATACTCTGAAACTGCATTTGGATTTCCTGTACCGAAGTCTATTCTCTATTCATTAGAATTCCTACTTGAATCCCATGATCATTCTCGGATTCTCTCCCTGAGTATCCAAATCCGGTTACAATTAGTATCATCGAGCCCACGAATCCGCGACCATGACTCGCAACCAAACCGTCGTCGAGCTTGAACAACGATTTTCAAATGCTCAATCGGAGAATCAGTTGAAGTTCGATTACATCACCACCAGCTTGCATGATATATGTGCCATGATGCAACAGTTGGCTCAACAATCGTCCAACTCCTCACCACAAAAGGGACACCGAATACACACCAATAACTAAAAGTGGATCTGAACGGTTGATTTTAATCTAACGGTTGTCATTTAATGCTTTCATCTCTCACTTTAACACTACTCTCATTTAATACATCCTATATATATGTGTGTGTGGCGCACTTCACTAAAGAAACTAATTATATATTAGAGCATAAGTATCATGATTGATGTAAATAAAAAGAAAATAACCAATGGAGTTAGTATGAGAAAATATAATTAAGTAATGTGCTTCAAAGAGTCAAGGTGATACTCCCTCTTTTTCTTTATTTTATGTGTGTGACTCTATCACATTTACACATAATAAAAAATTTAGTCATTTTTATATGGAAAAGGAAAATTATGAATGACATTACAAAATAATTAAGTAATTATGAATGACATGTTTTGGGTTTGAATCGATGATGTGCGCCTCTCCTAATTTAAATTTATATTTCGTAAAAGAAAACCTAAAAAGATTCACTAATTTATCGATTGATATCATTTTAAAACTTTGTTTTAAATATAATTTTAAACCTACTACTTATATGACTTGCTTAAAAAAAAAAACTACTACTTTTATGATAAATTAGTGCACTTTTAATGAATATGGAAAGACGTAAGATAGATGCCATGGATTAGCTATCTATCTTTCCATATTGTATCAGGCAGATATAAAGTATTCGGAGTCCCTAATGTTTTTGTTGACATTTAGGAAATTGGGACCAGAATTTGTTGTAGATTGATGCATATATGTGATTGAATATTTTTACACTACGTACCGTGTGAAATTTGAGTGCTACCATCATATATTTGTCAAAAAAAAATATTTGTTACCCTAAAGTCCTAATGTTATGGGGAGGCTAGCTGTAAATGGAAATTAGAAAGATCATTTGCATGCTTATCTTATTTATCTGTTTGGTTTATATTGGGTATCTATTCTGTGAGCACAAATGCGGTATCATCAGTTTGCCAAAGACGTAACCTATCAATTTATTCATAAAAAGAAAAAGAAAAAAAAAGTTAACCTATCAATTAATAAAGGATGACTGATTGCTTAGTCCGGACCAACACTAAATAATACTCTAAGAAACTTCGAAGATTTATGCTCTTCCCCCGGCACATTTTGCTCGCGCCCAGCATGTTTTTCAAATATACCTCTGCGTGAGTTAAGTCACGCAGCGTGATTTAACTCACACACCTTATAAGCTCTGCGTGACTTAAGTCACGCACCACTGGCATGTCCGCGAGTTAACTCACGCGCGTTGGCCGGTGGTCAGAGCTGAAGAACAAACGTTTTTTTCACTTTGGTCAGGTTTTCAACATTCAATATACACGTTTTTAACCTATTATACACGTTTTTTTTACCACATTAATGATGTTTATAACCTATACTACCATTCCCACCTATAAATACCCCTTCATACTTCCCTAATTCCTCACACCATATCACTTTCTCCCCCTCCTCTTTCTCTTCTTCTTTTTGTCTTCTATAGTCTCTAGGCTTTTTTTTATCCCTTTAGGTATATAGTAATAGCTGTTGGGGGAAATAGTGGTTAGTCGGGTTGGGGTAAAAGACATCATTCCTTGACGTAAAATTAAGTTTGCTTCCTTTTACTCTCAAAATCTTTTTATTGTGGATAAAAAGAATCATCATGGGGGTATAAAAGGAACCGGATTTAAATTTACTTCAAGGGATCTTGATGTCTTTTTTCCCAACATGACTAATCACTATTTTCCCCAAGAGCTATTGCTATATACCCAAGCGGGTAAAAATAACTTTTTACCCCAAGAGGGTAAAAAGATGATAAGTAGATTAGTGAATTCAAATAAAATATATGTATTATTTATTTTAATGTTTGAATGATATTAATAAAACGAGAGTTATATTTATTAATTTTGTTTTTTATTTGTAATTATATTTGCATTTATTATATGCTTATGATTATGTATTGAATAAATAAATATTGAATAAATAAAATCGAAATTATTTTCTAATTTTGTATTTAATGAATAAATAAATATTGAATTAGATTAAAATCGAATTTATTTTCTAATTTCGAATTTATTTTAAGTGCATAAATAAATTAGAATTTATTTTCTAATTTCGAATTTATTTTAAATGCATAAATAAATTAGAATATAGCAAATAAATAATTTAGAATAAAGTGAACAAATAATTTAGAATAAAGTAAATAAAATATTTTAGAATAAAGTAAATAAAATAATTTTAAAATAGTAAATAAATTTAAAAAAACCACTATGCACCACTTAACTCACGCCACTCATCTTAACTTGCGCATTATTTTACACTTGCGCTAGTTAACTAGCGCAGGGGCATTTTGGGCATGGCTGCAGGGCACGAGTGTTTTGTGCTGGGGGAAGAGCAGAAATCAACTTTGAAACGATCCATCTTAACACCAATGAGTCTAAAATCCACTTGGATCGGTCCAGTGATGTTGGTTCGTGACCTTGAAATATATTCGATTTGAGGTTTCAAGTTCAATTATCCCAAATATCAATTTTAGTGGGCTAGTTTAATTTCTTCACAAAAAAAATGTGAATTTTAACCAATCAAAGAGAGTGTATTGAAAAGTGTGTGTTAAAATGTGTGTCGATAGCATTTCTCATAAAAACAAGCAATTGAGTGAGAAACCCCTAAAAAAACAATTGAAATAAAAAATGAGCATGTGTTTACTAATTAATTTTTGACAAAGGAAAAAAAAACTATTTGCAAATAACTCCTTTTTCTTTCCATAAAATTCATATGGTAATTCAATTTGATGCATACTAAATGTGAACACCTCTCTCGACCGAGATTCTAACCTCCGCAAAATAACTTCTACATTTATTAAAGAAAGTAACATACAAAGTCTCCCTACATTAAATCAATAGAAGTCAACGTGAGCTTAGCTCAGTTGGTATAGACAATGCATAAGATATGTAAGGTCCGGAGTTCGAACCCCGACCACCACCAAAAAAAATCAAGAGAAAACAATGTATTTGACGATGATGGTAAAATCTTTCTATTTCTCCATGTTAAACGCTACCACAAAAAAGACATGCAAATTTCATTTTTTGTGAAGACAAGAGAAACAGGTGCGTTTTTCTTTAGTCACAAAAATACCATTGACACCTAGTTGAAATCAAGAAACGATGATCTATACTTTGTATGGCATTTGCTATATAAACACTAGACATTCACAAGAAATTAATGTAACAACTAAGAAAATGGACACAACAAGATGTGCAACATTTTATGCAATGTTGGTTTTCCTAAGTGTGACAATATTTATGTCTGAAGCTATTAGGGTCCCTTCAAGGTCTCCAAATTCTATTCCAAACTTTTACTCTGGGGCAAGTTTGTACCCTCCACCTAGTCCTAGAGTTACTAGTCAAGTCCCAGCTTCAGCTATGAATGGCGATTTGTTAGGCAAAAGTTTAGGATTGGTGAGTGACCACGGTTCAAGCGGCAGCGATAGTGAACCGTTAACCAACTTGATACCTCAATCCGAGAACCTCGGAGACCAAAACAATCAACAGAGACTATAGCTGTTGCCCCTTCTGATGATTCAACATAAGAGGTCAAAGTTCTTAGCATGATAGATAGTTAAGCTAATTAAGTCTATAATGTACACGCTAAGAATTTCTGGAGTTAATTACCATATGGTTTATAACAGCAAGTATGCAAATACATATTATACACAATAATTGCAGAATAATACTTCACAAATATCATGTAATGTTAGATATATACTACCAGGTTTCATGAAAGTTTTATTTAACAAACATATTTCTAATTTCTTCCTATGCATCCGATTAGAAAGGTTCTGTTAGAATATTTTAGTTATTACGACAGGTTAAAATTTGATTACTATACTTTATGACCGGTGATCAACAATGTTATAGGCTGCAAATCACAACCATAGCTTCTCAGGTGGCCATAGTGATGTCTAAGGTCAATGATGTTAGCTAGAGTTTCAACAGAAATACAGATGATATCGTCCAAAACAAAAATGGACCAAATAATAAGGAATTATTAACCAACGAAGACATGAGAAATTGTTTTAAGAACGTAGTTCAAAATAAAGTAGAACTCAACCAGACAAATCAAAAAATTTAACAGAATAGCATGATTTCAAGTCAAGTACTATAACTTTACTGTTACTACTACTTTTTCTTGGTGAAGACGTATCTGCACATGACACGATACCGTTCTTATTAACATTTATTTAATATAGAAACACGCAAGCATATATACATGCATAAATATCCTCAGCGTCTAAACGGATATAGCAATAAAACAAGCTACAACATTATGCTCAATCGCCGATGCCAACAGCTACTTCCACCTCTTATTTATGTCGCAAGGTGAATACCATCTAATGAAAACCAACCAAAGCATGATTCAGGATCATGATAAAAATCAGCAAACTAAAAGAAATTGAGATGAGAACAGTAAGTTATGGGGATTACCATGTTCTTAACCAATTCATTTGGCTAGAATTGGAACACCGCAGGCTGCAGGAGCATGCTTACCATCCTTAAAGACAAGGTTTCCTCTCACAAAAGTGTCGAAAACTTTTCCTGATAACCTTCTTCCCATATATGCAGACAGGCTCTGTGTACCAAATTTGAAGATGAAATTTCATAAAATCAATCAAGTTACTAGCCAAAAATATTTTTCTTGGTACGATAGAAATGGCGGACCATTTTGAAATGGTGAAAAATATAATTTTTATAAAAGAGTAAAAGGGTTTTTTTAGAACGAAAATACTCAATTTGATACTTGATATTGCACTCTATCGACCTAGTCTCCCATATTATCAATATATTTCAAAATGATCTTTAGAACAGAAAAATGTTAATCATGTTTATATTTATCCCTCTCTTATGAAATACATCTCTGTCATCATAAAGAAGTCAGAGCCATGAACAGAATAATGAGTTCAATAACAACATAAAGAAGAAGGGTTCATCAAGAATTAAATAAAGAATTAAGACTTACAGGATGTTTAATGAAAACAGGATAATCGTCGTTAAGGTCAAACTCCACCTCTGGCTGCCATACTACAATATCTGCATAATTTCCAACTGCAATGGCTCCCTAAAGCATAAAAGGGGACATTATAATTTTTTAGTTAAACAGTCAGCAATTACTTTTTTATAAAGCATATACAGAATCAAAGGAACAGAGACTACTATTGTTAATGTTATTCCAATTATGGCTCCACAATAAAGAAAACTGCAAAAACAATAATGCATAACCATGAAGGAAATTATAATCATGTCACCTTTGATTCTAACCCCGCTAAGTTTGCAGGTCTCTGGCTCCACAATAACGATAATTTTTCAAGAGTTAACCCATGCTTCTTCCCATATGACCAAGTCACTGGAAGATCAAACTACAATCTCCCAACAGAAAATCCGTTAGTCTTTAGATCCATGATAAGAAATCAAACTCATCATAATCGATTTTTAGAGATCTAAAATAGGTTAATAGTATTTCAGTAAGAATAGATTTCAAATATTCTAACATTCAATGAATGATAATTTACTAACCTGCAAAGATGATATGCCACCCCACGCCTTTAAGAAGTCGCCTTCTTTAAGAAGCTTGAGTTTAGGCACAGTTGGTGAATGATCAGAACTTAATAGGTCAATGTGTCCGTCCTAAAACGAAGAACAGAACAAGTAAAATTATTGAGATCATACATGATTTAAGTAAGATTGCCCTTATTTTGAGCAGAAGCATACCAGTAGAGCCTCCCATAACTTTTCTTTGTTTGATGCATCACGAATGGGCGGGGAACACTTGTAACGAGTATCTTTATCTGGTATCTCTTCAGATGAGAATGTTAGGTAATGGGGGCAAGTTTCGACGCTGATGCTGTCCCCACGGCGTTTTGCTTCCTATATAGAGTAGAATATAAACGTACAATAGTAGCATTGTCATATGATGGGAGAAGTTTGCTAAAGTTTTTGAAACACAAAAAAGTACTTCAAATGTTTGTAGCAAGGATTTGAGTTCAATTATATAGTAATCATGTTTAAGGACACCTTAATAAGATCCAAGGAAGCACTTGAATCAGACAAGTGGACAATGTGAACATGTGCTCCTTCTAAAGAACCACCGATTCTGGTATCCTTTGTAGCATCTACAAGTTCTTTAATGGCTGCCTCCTCCCTGGTTATCTAGCATTAGTAGTTTTTCATAAAATTTAATGGACATTGTGCGAAAATACGATTGGTATTTAAGAACTTTAATCAATTTTATGTTTTTATATGATAAAAAAAAGATAATAAATCAATTGTAAATTTTGCCAGAAAAGCCGAATGTCTTACCAAGAAGGTGGCCTAGTGTCGAGATATGTCTTGTAAGCATGAGGGTCGCCATTACCTTCAAGTTCCGAACGAATTTCAGAATCTTGTTGAATCTCAGAGTGCACAAGTAAAGGTCTTCTGTATTTTGCCAACACAGACAATCCCTCCTATAACAAGTACATTTGCGACACAATTAAACAATGCCAATAGGAAAAGAGACATTTTAGTATAAAATAAGTAAACATTACTCCAACGAGATTGGAGTAATGTTACTTGCAAGCAGGGACAATACAACTAGCAAAGCAACAATCCTATGCCATACTAATGTGAAAACAACATAAAATAAAAAATGTAACTAGTCACGCAAAGAAATATAAAAATGATTGGAAAAATACTTGTTCCCAGTTATAATTTCTTATAGTTTAAAAGGATTGTACCTTGATATGTTCAATAGTAGTCATAGGAAAGTCATCAATTCCTGAAGGACACATAAAAGACTGCAAAAAAAAAAAAAACAAGATAGTGCCAAACCGTTTCAGTGATGTATACTAACTAGAGTCTAGAGCCAGACCCTAGAAATTCTAGAATCCACATATTCTTAAAATTTAAAGTAAACAAGAATTAACAACAAATCGAGAAGAAATTGAATCATGTAGTAGATCCTACTTAATATGTCCTTGACCTCAAAGCAAAGTTTATTGGTAATGCAGAAGTGTTTAAATGATAACCTTTAAACCAAGAACACCAGCATCTAAGAGACCTTCAAGAATACTGGTATTATGTGCATTTTCAGGAACCAGGCCTCCCCAAAAACCTGAAAAATATTTAAGTAAAATAATTTAGGAACTATTTGATTGTACAACTTTTTAGCTGAGGTGGAGTTTGTGGATCATACCAACATCGACATAGATTTTATCCTCTGCAGCTTCAAGCTGGAAAAAGGTAGAAATTCATGTCAGGTATAGAAAAATTAATTCAATTCAACAGTTAATAACAAGTAAGCCTAACAAATTTAACACAACAATAAACAGCTTAACTAGATATGAAAGTATGAATAGCTAATCTGATTTTAAATAATATATTTCAAAAGGAACTCTTCCGTCTATCTCTTTGAAATGGTTAGTTTCGTCATCTGAAGCACGGACACTCCCCGTATTAGGCGTGTGTCGTGGTGTCCTTGTCCGTATCCGTATATGACGAAACATTCGTCATATGAGGATAGATAAACTTATAACACTTTAAAGTAGTATTTGTAAATCGCAGATCGTGGAAAATAGCAGGTGTTCAAATTCAGCTATGCTAAATTGCTATAGTGTTGTACTAAACAACATGTCACGGAACAATGGTGATTTGTTCAAATTCCGCTACACTGTAGCACTATAGTGTTACTATAGCCACTATTTGACAACACTTCTTAAAAGAAAAATTAAATGCACAGAAGTGAACAATAACTGATACCTTAAGTTCTAGTGTTTCCTTAGATATGGTTGTTGGATGATTGTTTAGAGGCATGTCAACCACGGTAGTTACACCTCCTGTTAAAAACAAGAGTTATGTGTATTAACAACAATGAGCACAGACAGGACCACTAGCAAAGTGTAACAAATTGATATGTCGTATAACATTGTACATGTCTGCGGACGTGTGCGAATGCACGGCTGATTTGCCTATAGAAAAAAATACTAAAAAATCCAAACAAATTTTAAGGTAGAGAAATAGTGAACATCAGCATACCAGCAGCTGCAGCTCGGGTACCAGTAACAAATCCCTCCCAGTCAGTTCTCCCGGGCTCATCAAGATGCACATGCCTTTAAAAGTAATTTTTGTAATAAGCAAAGATATGACAGATTGAAAACATGTTAAAATATTAAATGAACCAACAGAATTCTACAGATTGTAAGGTTAGCATGTACAACTTTTTCTCTTTTGGTAATTACTTTACCACTTGTACTGATTTTGTAGATTTCATTTTCACCCTAACATTACATACTAATTTGGTAAGAAAAACATAGTACAAATGATATTTTTTAACAAACTAATGCATTTTTTAATTTTCTTACACAATCAGGGTAAGTTGTGACTACTACTAATAACTTATCTTACTTCCAATTCAAGAAAGTTGCTATTTGCCTGATTTTAAAAATAAATAAATAAAGCTATTGCTCCCAATCACGAATTCAATATTTTATTTTATTTTGTCAAAATTTGGGAATTTTTACGTGAAAAGCAAAATTTAACGCTGATTTTTAATTAAACAAATTTAATTTATTAAGTAAAAAAAGTTAAATTACAGTACACATATTATAACAAATAGGTAGTGATGTGATGAAGTTTCACAATGAGGTTGGTTTACCATACAACCAACTACATGTGATACAGAAAATCTTGAGCTGATTCATCTTTCTTTAAACTTCTATACTTGTTCAGAACTAGAGAGTCAATACTAAAAGGAGATTCATTATGGCATATGAATTTGCTTTGAGTAGTGGCTCTCGAACAAGTATAGAATAAGTTCAATCAAAATTGAATCAGTTCAATCTCTTGTATACATACATAATTATTTGCATGGTTTTGACGGTAAGCTTTTAAAAGAAGTTATATCATTTTTAGAATTTATAATTAATTAACTAAATAGTACATAGTAAGTTGTTTAGGACAATTAACTATTCTTCTTAACGTAAATCCACAAAACAGTGAAAGAAAATAAACAACGAGAAGAGGATTTGGACATCTTACACATCAATCAAGCCAGGCATGACAACAGCATCTCCATAATCAATCACTTGATGCACAGAATTCCCCTGCTTGCCATATCCTTCAACAATAGACACTATCTTCCCTTCGTTTATCTCCACTATCATGTAATACATTTGTCAATAGAAAATATGGTAAGAATCCAAGTCAAATAAAAATTGATCAAGAATAAGAAAAAGAAAAACCTGATCCAGAAATGAATCCTTGTGAAGTCAAAATACGCTTGCTGGATATCCAATAATGACTATATGGAAGAAGACTGCACTCATCCCCTGGTAACTGTGTCACAACAAAAAAGATTAATGACTTGCTCATAATCATATACAGAAATCATGAATAAGAAAAGTAAATAATTTCGAACCTTTATAATAGGAGATTGTAGATAGAAGAATAGTGAGAATGAAATTAAGAGTGTTAACAGTGGCAATACTCTCCATAGTAGCTGATCCATTTTTCTGTATCGAAGCTGAAGGAGTATGATGAAACTAACACCTCTTTATTTGTCGGAACTTTAGCAACGGACACCGAGTCTGATGCATTGAATATGGTAATGAAAGATGAAACATAAAATGACAAGACTTGTCACAAAAAAACAAAACAGAACTAATCTATTGTCCTGTTGTAAAATAAAATATACTCACTCAAAATAACAACTGTTACTGTACATATTAAATGAACATTAATTTGATCACTAAACTATTTAAAATTTGAAATAAAAGCCGCTAGCCAAATTACAACTTAACACGGCGATTATAATAAACATTGGCAATAGCTTGCATAATAGGTTAACACGACCTAATAGAGGATGGGTTAAATGGTTAATACTCTTAGGTAGTGAAAGGGTATAGCCATGCTCTCTGAATCCTTAGACAATTCTTTTATACGATTAATTTGGTATTTAAACTAATTAATTAAGAAACCAAATTAACATATGGCAGGCTATGCCCTTAAACCAATTTCACCTTCTACTAAAAAGATTCAATTGAAATCGAGGTAAAGTCGTGAATGGATTAGCTCAACACAAAATTGTTATCATCTAGTGGTTTCGAACCTGAAAATCATTTCCTAAGTCAACAACTTTTTGCAGAAAAAAATGGAAACTAAAACAATTTTTTTGTTTTTGTTTCTAAAAAAAGGTAGAACTTATTCCAATTGAAGACACGGCCCTTGATCAAAAACACTAGTTCCAAATTTTATGATGATGCATGTTTCTATCCAAAGTATCAAACTCTTCACAACAAACCAATATTTTGTTTGGCAAGAATTTAGGCAACAAACTTTATCGAAATTGCTCACACAAAAATTATACAGATTTGAAGAAACTAATCAAATACCTTAAATTCATAAATAGGATTTACGGTTCACATAAAAATTAGAGAGAAACAAAAAACTCTAATGAAGGATGATTTCTAGAACTAATTTCAACCTATCCCAATAAACCAAATATGAGGGCATGCTTTCTCACTAGTTGAAGTTAATTTAATAATTAATTATATAAGACATGCTTTCTGCCTTCCTTAAATACTATGATATAAACAAAAAAAACTACATACTACGGTGTACAAACTTAATAGTTCAATAATTATGTTACAAACGTGAAGAATAAACAATAAACATGATACCTAGATAACATTAGGATACATGACAGTGATTCTGAAACATAAAGAGAGACGAATAACACTCCCTGAACTATGTGTTGGACTTGGCTTGTTGTTCTTTCACCTTGTGTTATGTTTTAATCACCCTATATATAAGTGTGATGGTTAAATATGATTCTCAATTCTCATTATTCCAAAATATCCACTAATACGCTATGCCCATATCCATTAATAACTAAAAGTAAAAATACACTAATTGGTTACAAAGAGTAAATCATATCAAAACAATTTTCTTAAAATAATACTGTTATAAATTTGCTAATTACCCTCTCTAAAATCCTCTCACTTCCTTAATTTTTTGTTTTCTTTTTAAGATGCCTCTAAACAAAACTTAAGTGTGTGTGTCTGCTGAAACATGGCATAATCATAAGTAACAATATATTGACGATAAAATGTTTGAGTATCAACACAAGTATTTTGATCATCATAACTTGGAATAGAATTGTGACCTTTTTTATATCTCTAAAAAGTTTTTGTTAATTTTGTAATGTTTATGTTTAAATTTACAGATTATGAGTGACAAAAAAAACTACATTGAGATATGTACAGAAAAAAATGAAAAAATAATGTTGCTGCCCAGGATCGAACTGGAGACCTTTAGTGTGTAAGACTAACGTGATAACCACTACACCACAGCAACTCGTTGTCTATACAAGGTAAATTTAAATAGATAAACGCAAATATATTGCTCAAAAACGTTTTTTTTTTAATAGTGACTCAAAAACGTATCTTACTACGTCATGGCAGCTGAATAATATTGAGCAAAACTAAAAAAAAACAGGAATTATATTTTGTTATTATTTAATCTTGGCGGAGAGAAATGAACAATATTGTATGGTTTTACATCTTATTGAATATCACGAGCCATTTTGGTTTATTGATGATACAACCGTGATACGATAAAGTGTACTAACCATCAAATTAATTCTTTAATTTTTTACAAGTATTAAATTGTTAGGTTGGTCTTTTTATATTTAACCAATTATTATCAATTAGCTCTTTATATTCTAACTACCTACTAGCAATTTATTCTCGTATTTTACCATTTACTATCGATTAATCTCTAACATTACTATCAAATTTGGTCCCAGAGACCCAGACTCTCAGAATAACAAATATGCGTAAAATTTGAGACATTTTTTAAAAATCCATATTCTTGTTGATCTAATTGAGAGTGTCCTATAAAGGGGTTGATGTATTTGGTGGTTTACTCTATCTATAAATGATAGGGATGGCTAACGGTCTCACGTTTACAACAAACAAACTGCAAGTATACAATTTAAAGAG
>Ga0315914_1006445_pt1 | contig 16614 bp, 7 predicted proteins | sample MpolenodulesMG_FD_203920 | JGI IMG/M metagenome (GOLD analysis project Ga0315914, IMG submission 203920) | Medicago polymorpha root nodule microbial communities from Los Angeles, California, United States - elongated nodules | ecosystem: Host-associated > Plants > Roots > Nodule | place: USA...
AACAAACTGTACACTAATATCTATATATATGGTAAGTTTATTTACACCTCTAATGTTAATTTTGTCTTATATGAATATTGATATTTTTTTTAAGGACGAATATTGATTATACTATATATATATATATGTAATTATAATTAATATATTATAATATTGTTTATTACATCTTGATTAATTTTATCAAAAAAAATCTTGGTAATTGTGGTTCGATTCTTTTATTTTTTTGTTAAATTAAAAATATTTAAAATTTCGATAATTGCTTATGTAATGTCACATCCAAACACTTCAATTTATGTAAGTACTTTTTAGTGTACATATCCAAACATAAATAGCTTATCAAGTATAAGAGCTTATGATGTAAGCTCTATTGTTATAAGCCCTAATGCTATAAGCATCTATATAAGCTGTTTATCCAAACGGGGCCTTACTCTTCCATCACTTTAAAATATTAATACACCATATATCACCTTTTTTTCACTGTTGTACACGTATTTTTTAAATTTTATTCAACTTAACTACTTCACTAAATACAATTAATAAATGTATTTTAGTAAATATTAATATTAATTTTATCATTGAAATCAACACAATTAATCGTTTCTTTAAAAATCGTACACAAACATTAAACGTCTATTATTTTGAGACAGAAGTAGTACATGAAATCTCATCTTCCAATAACTTTTGTTTCCGTTTAATTGTCTTTATAAAAACCATGTGAACGACTTAACTTATCAATAGAGTCGATATTCTTTGAATGCATTTAATTGTTTAAAACATATCTCAAGACTAAAATGACATTTGATGTATTGAATAATTGATAACGATTCGAATTATAGGCTATTCACTTATCTACATTTAAAACATGATTCTTGAAACTAATATTTGGGAGAAAAAAATTATCCTTTTCGATTTTCATTTGAGCAATTATAAAATAAATGAAACAATATTCTCATATCTCATATGTGTCCATGCTATGAGGGATTGTGTGCAATCAACCCGAGTTTGGCTTAGGATAGTAGCTTTTAATCACATTCCTAATTTCTTTTCTTTGAATTGTAGGGATTAGATCATTGACAATCTCAACTAGAAGAAGATGGAAACCCACACGATTGAATGACAAACTATTTTTATGATAGCGTGTTGGCACTTGTCAATGTGGAGGAATAAGAGCAGTTTTTGAAGAGGAGTTTCATCACTCTTTTAATCCAATTGATGTGATTTTCAAGATGGCTACAAAGATTGATAACTGCGAACAAACATATGTAACTGGATGACCTCAACACACTGATGCTATTTTCGTTGTTGGAAAAGACTCTGTGAGGGTTGGGTTAAACTCAAATGTGACGACGAGCATAAAAACACGGTTAGCCTTTCGGGATGTGGCGACCTTCTCCACGATAGCAATGGAAATTGTGTTGAATAGTTATGCTTGTAAGATCGGTTCACGCGACACGCTACATGCAAAGATGTGAGGCATCTATATTGGTATGAACATGGCTTAGAGACAGGGGATAACACACCTACAAGTGGAGAGCGACTCAAAAGTTTTAGTAGACATGGTAACTGAGAAATGTATCATCAATGAGAATGTTCTTACCCTGATGTGGATATGAGTTAGAGACAGAGGATAACACACCTACAAATGGAGAGCGACTCAAAAGTTTTAGTAGACATGGTAGCAGAGAAATGTAACATCAATGAGAATGTTCTTACCCTGATTTGGTGCATCCGTGACCTAAAAAACATGAGTTGGCAAGTTCAAATCAACCATACATAACATGAAGGTAACACATCGACTGATTGGCTAGTTAATTTTAGTTTATCTTTGAACTCTCTTTGATTTACATGTTATTAAGATTCATCCTAAAGAACTTTAATGTCTTCTTTTTATGACATTTTTCACATTTGCATGCTTCTAAATGTTCGTTTTATCGCTTAACTTATTTTTTCCTTTTGGGCTCTACACTTTTCTTGCACCAAAGAAAAGTTAAATGTGTACCGGACATAATGAAGAAAAAAATCGTGGCGAATAATGGAAAATAAATTGTTGGAAGTAATGAAAATTTAGTTTCATAGACGTTAATATATATATATATTTTTATAAGAATTAAGAATTGAACCCTTTACAATAAGTTTAAGAAACCTAAGTCTATTGCCATTTAGACGAATCCATTATTGACATAATACATAATTATTATTAATTTCTTTTCATATCCCTAAACAACAATTTCTTTTCATATAATTCTTTTCCTATTTTACATAAAAAAAAAAAGTTAAATTAGGAGACATAGACCTCATACAAAATTAATTGTCATATTCAATTGTGAAATTCTATACTAAAATTTTAATCATGATGTAAGTGAAAGGTCTACTAATATGTGTCAATTTAATTGATAATAATCTTTTTTAACAATTCATTGTTTTACAAGGATACAAGCTGACACACTGATGACTGACGAATGACAATTCGATCTATGCTAACGTATTTGTCATCCTCTAACAAATTAACCGACAAATCAATAATATATTTCTTTAAAGAAACTTAAAATTTTTAAGTGATGTTTTTTTGGACAGTATAGATAATGTCCATAATCATATACATGTAGTTTTTTATTTCTTGGCTATGAACGTGGCAGGCAATGGATGGAATTTCCGTGCATGTTTAACAAGTGGTGTAAACATTTCCATTCCATGTGGAACAATGATTTGAGGGATTTTATTGCCTTATCTAGTTTTCTTTTGATCCAATCTTCCATATGCTCTAGAATGCATATAAATAGTTCATCACATACGTCAAATATTACCTACTCTGTTCATTACATTACAACACTTCCAACTTATTATTGATAGACAAATTAAGACAAGCAAAAAGAAGAGATGCAATCTTCAATGGAGAAGCTGAAAAACAAGGCTAGTGCTGCCAAGGAGCAGGCAGACATCTATAAAGCTAAAATAGACGAGAAGGTCATTTTTTTATCAAATGCATTAACATTTATAGGATCTTGTTAATGAGTGTCTCGTACATTCTTTAATCATTTAAATTAAAAAATTATTTTTTAAAAAAATTAAATAGTTTAATTTTTTAATGTATTGAATATACAAATTTTTATAAAATAGTTGTCATTTGAAGAGCATCCGGAGCACTCGTAATCTTTCTCATAATTTATAGTAGTTTCCTTATAGTATTAGAAAGATTGGTATGTGATATATATTTAACTATAATATAATACAGGCAGAAAAAAGAATGGCAAGAACAAAAGAGGAGAAAGTGATAGCACATGAACGTGCAAAAGCTAAAGAACATAAAGCAAAGATGGAGCTACATGAAGCTAAAGCAAGGCATGCTGCTGAGAAGCTACACACCAAAAAACCACATTATTATGGTCACCATGAACCAGTTGGGGGGGTTCATCAGCCACAACCACAAGTGGTAGGAACAAATCAGTACCAAGAAAATGAACCAGTTGGGGTTCCTCAGCCACAACCACACGTGGTTGGAACAAATCGGTACCAAGAAAATGAACCAATAAGGGTTCCTCAGCCACAACCACAAGTGGTTGGAACAAATCAATACCAAGAAAACCAGCCACTTGGGTCAATCCCAAAGCCTGGAACCGTTGCTCCAGCTTATCCACTAGGAGGAGGAAACCTTCCACAGACCAATCGCATGTAGTATATATGTCTTGTGTTTTGCTATGGTCATGTACTATAGCTTCTTTTTTTTTTTCTTTTTCTCCTTCTCTTTTTTTTTTCCCTTATTTGAGGATCGTTGGGAATTTTGATTTCTTGGAATGTTTCCCTATGTTAAATTCTGATTGATTTCTTGGAATGTTTCCCTATGCTAAATTTTGATTTAGTACCAACTAATACACCCAGTGGCTAGAGCTTAAGGTGTTTAGGATTAAAACCCTGATCTCTACCTACAATGTAAATAAATTAGGTTGAAAATTGAATTAAAATAGACGATCAAGCCTTCGAATCCTCTATTGTGCACTATGAATGAGTTACCTTCTCTTCTCTCTCGATGTTAACCTAGCTTTACGATGGACTAACTTAATAGTTTCGATCAATCGATTGACTCAAAACCCTTTCCTAAATTATAACCTCTTAATCTCTTAAGTCGATTCCTAACGTTGGAAGCAAAAGTTTCAATTCGTTAATCCTACAGTCATAACTCGCAACTTCCTATCTATAGTTTCATGTGTAAAGTTAAACAAAATTATTAGTTCAGGCTTAAAAGCTAGGGCTAGTAGTCAGTTAAGACCCAATATCAATTCATATAACTAAGATGCATGCTTGTATGAAAAACATTGAACACAAACAGTTTTGAATAAAGACCAATTATGATATAAAAGAGAGTTATATATACATATATATATATATATATATATATATTTTTTTTGAATAAACACAAACAGTTTTGGTTTGGTTTTCATTGATACAAAAGAGAGTTTTAGGTAACTCACATGATCACATATTAAAACAGATTCTTTGGCTTAATCAAACTACGAGTTTAGCTACTCATAATTCAGTAATTTACAACATAGAAAATAATTGAACATACATAAATCAAGACCAACTATGAGTTGATTTGAGATCTAGTGTTGTTCTTGCGTTCTATGCTCTACAATACTCCAGAAATTCAAACCCCTCCTTCAAAAAAGAATCTGACTTTTATAGAAAAATCCTAGTCAGGCAAAAATCATGCTCCGATCGTAACAGATCGTGGCACGATGTACTCATTAAAATTCAAGCTCAAGCCAAACGCTCAAAAAATTGTAGCGCGATTTTTTGTGAATCAAAAGCTCCCAAAACCTGTCCAGAATCGTGCTTCGATGCTTATAAACCGTGGCTCGATTTCATCTATCTTTGGACACTTGAAATCTGTTCTTTGCAACCTCAGACTTATGCAAAATCACTTTAACTCAACTCAAAATGGAACAAAAAAGTACAATAAAACAATGAGAAATGATATTTGTACAACCATTTTGTAACTACTCTAAAACAATGTATGACCTGACATCATCAACTGTACAGTTGAGTTTCCAGCTACAACCTTCGCGTTATAAGCTCATTCATTATCATCAACTATTCACTAATTAATAAATTATGATTTGAACAATAATTTTGCTCAAATATAAAATACTATGAAAATAACTACACAATTTGTCCCTTAACTTAATTTCAGGGAACACTTTTATTCTTTATCTTTTTTTTCTTCTTGATTTAATCATTTGTATCGTGAGAGGTCAATATCGTATCATTTTTACGGGATTTTTTCAATGTTTTGGGTTTCTAAGTTTGTATGATGAATATTTGAGTTTGTTTATCAGTTTGATGAGTTTTTTGTTTTTTATTTTTTGTTTAAAAGAAATGATAATAATGTTGATATTTTATAACGTAAAAGATTAAATCAAGAAAAAAGCAAAGAACGAAAGTTTTACCTAAAATTAAATATAAGGGATCAATTTCCTTAAAAAAAAAGGGACCAATTTAACGCCAAAAAATATCAAGCGACCAATTGTATAATTTTACTAATATTAAGAGATAAATACTTAATTAGAAATAGAATAAAATACAAGTTTTTTTTGAAGGAAGAATAAAATAAAAGTTTCTTTCAAAAAAATAAAATAAAAGTTATCAAGTACATCAAACAAGCTAGTTAAAATTTTAAAAATAAGTCTAGAAGTCCTAACTCAACTGACAAATGCCGAAATTGCAAGGCCGGACGTCATGATTTGGGTTTGAACCAGGGACTTCATAGTTGTGTGTGAGTTTATTTTCAGTGGATTATCACTTCATCTAAGAAAAAAAAAATTAAAAATAATAAATACCCATTTTTGTTGACAATGTATAACTAATAAATAACCATTAAAACATGCAATTTCTTAGTAAATATAACATTGATTCCATTTTCACACAAAATCTATGAACACTGATTAGAAAATCCAAAATTAAAATCAGTAAGTAGTTAAGAAAAAAGTTTCTATAAAGAAAAGTAGTTGAGAAAAAGTGAGTGAGTTAATTATTTATTTAGGTTAAAAACCCTAAAAAAGTAAATAAAGCCCAGTTAGCTAGCATAGAGTTGTACTTATAGTTCGTGTTGTGTTTCCAAAGTTAAAGATGTTACACATTCTCTTTCTCTTTCTCAGAAACAAATTTCATCACTTTTTCTGATCTAACAAACTCACATTCATCATCATCGCAATGGATTCCCGCTCAGCACCATCACCACAACAACCAACTATGATGGTGGGTCCCACATCTTACGCTCCAACTAACACCACCATGATCAGCCCTAACTCCTCCACCACAACCACCACCACCACCGCGAACGCGAACATCATGGCACCCGCTACAGCTCGTTTTCCTTTCGCTTCTCCGCAATCGGAGCCGTTTGCTGTCACTCATGACGGTCCTTCTTCTCCGTCGACGCTTGGGAAGAAGAAACGTGGCCGGCCGAGGAAATACTCGCCTGATGGTAACATTGCTCTTGGTTTGGCTCCTGTTTCTTCTCCTGTTGCTGCTACGTCTGCTGCTTCGGCTGGTGATTCTGGAAACGCAGATGCGCCTCCCAAGAAACATAGAGGAAGGCCGCCTGGCTCTGGGAAGAAACAGTTAGATGCGCTTGGTATGTGGTTTTGTTTCTTTAGCACTGACACTTCTGATTGAAGGCGTGTTCGGTGTCTGAGGCGTGTTTGTATCCGACCCGACACTGACTTATGTGATTACATTTATTTTGCAAATTACCAACTGTATCGATGTGTCAGTGTGGTGTCCGGTGTCTTTGGTATTTAATTTAAGCGCTTAAGTGGTTTTTTGAATGTAGATGATTCTGATTGTGACTTTTTTGTTTTTTGTTTGTCATGTGAAGGTGCTGGTGGGACTGGATTCACTCCACACGTAATCTTGGTGGAGTCTGGTGAGGTAATTCTATATATTCAACTTCTTGTTTAAATTGTTGCTATATATTTGTTGGTAGTTTTTGTTATTAGAGGTTTTGAAGTTAACACTTTTGATTAGCTTATCTGAGAATGAGGTATAGTTAGAGACTGCCTTTTGCAATTTATCAAGAAAAAATCACTTTTTTTAAACAAACTAATCACTTTTAAAAGTTATTGGTTGGCTGTTTGTTACAGCTTCTGAAAAAAATCCAAAATCTGCTTCAAATAAGACGTCTTGAGTAGTTTTTCCAGAAAATTGTTTTTGTTCAGTGATTTGTTTTGAAAAAGGGATTTTCATTATGGTAAACAAACACAAAACAACTTCTGCTTGTTTCAATAAGCTCTAAAAATCACTTTTTCTTTTGTAATTTGTAACAAACGGTCCCTTTATAGATCACGTCGGAACTCAAAATTGGACGAAGTAGTTATGTTCAAGTAATTAGTGAATAAGAATAAGAAGAATACAATTTGGAAACAGGGTTTGGCTCATTTGATTGATTTACCTTTTGCATGTGACAATTGCATTGCATGACAAATCTAGAGTCACTTAGTTGGTCGGCCATCTCTAATCGCATTGTAAATTGTAAATCCTAACATAAGTTGACGGCTCTTGTCAAAATTATTGGCTATTAGGTAATTTAGGTTTTTATATTGGGTCTAACCCAACCTTACAAAATCAGCTTGTAAAGTGAGGGGGAGTCTCTCTTTATAAACTCATCTGAGGCATTATCACTGTTCTCTATGTGGGACTCTGGTTTTCTCTAGTACACCCCTCACTGCCAGCACTATCTGGCTTGGTGCGTGGATATTAAATGGTGGGTCACTCGAGCCGACAGACTTTAATCCACATTAGATTTTGAAATTCCGCATAACTCAACCTTACGAAACTGACTGGCTTGTAAAGTGACGGATGCTTCTCTTTCTAAACTCATTTCAGGTCTCATCTCTATTCTATGTGGGATTTGTGTTTTTCCCAATATGGGGTGATATTCCCTTTGATGTTTTAGTTAGGGCTAGAAAGTTTTGGTTTTCAAGTGTTCTTTAGTTATTGGACTTTACAAATTACTGCTAGTTTTATGTTGATTCACTATTAATAGACCAGAGCAGAAGGATTTGAATTGTGGGGTGGAGTTATTGCTCTTGCCTTTTCATTGTAACTTATAAAGACAATCTTGTCATGATGATTGTCTTGCCATTTATTTAAATGTATACATATGTAGAAAGAAATGGATAAATGCTGTTCTGATTTATTCCTCAGCATGAGCTGGTTTAAATAGTGAGAATCATATTAGAAAATACTAGAATCATATTAGTTGTTAGTGTAACAATAACTTTACAAAAAAAATATTAGTTGTAACAATTAAAGGTAAATAGTAAATAGACAAATATTCCAACAGTATATTTTTTTGGAGACTGACTTCAATGATATTGCTCTGAGGTAATTTTAAGGGTTCTTAATCTTTTCTGGTGATGAAAGTAGAGTGTCAAATCAGTATTGTCGAACTAGTTATACTGCATAACATATTGCCCTCAAATTGATATCTTCATTTTACAAGTAACTAGAATTGTATTCTTCATGTTCATGCTGTTCCTTTTAAAGTTCTACAGCTCTAAAAGCTTGCCTTTATTGCGTGTAAAATTGGTATCGATGCTTGTTCAATGCTTTTGTTCTCTAGCCTGCGCACGTAATAAGCTATCCATCATTGAGTTCATCAAATTCCTTATATTTGTTGTTGTGAAGTGTGTGTTAATTTTGGATACCTTTTAATCTATTTGACAATTTAAGAGGTGTATTTATTTCTTATAGTTTCTGTTTTGAGTACTGTGTTTTTGAGATTGTTAACTGACATTATTGCATAGAGTTGCACTCAAAAAGGAAATAAGTAACTTATAGCATCCGCCTGCACTGCAGTTTTTTGTTTTGGTCAATCAATGTATTAGTTGGTTCTTTTTTGGTATATGGTATAAACAGGCAGAAAAAAAATGGGATTATTCATTATTGTCTGAATTACTATTTTGACGTGGATGCATTTTATTGGGTGCACGTGATTTTACACATACTTGTTATTTTATTTACTCCCTCTGTTTCAAAATGAATGTCGTTTAAGGTTTTTACACACATATTAAGAAATACAAAGATTAAAAGAAAGAGAATTGTTATTTTACCAAATTATCCTTATTAATTATTGGTTAGTTTTAAAAGTAATACTTGGAAGTAGTGTGCATAGTATTAATTGGAGGGTACAATTGAAAAGAAAACGTTATTATTGCATTGGAAAATGAAAATGACATTCATTTTGAAACTTTTTTTTTTTGTTGCTAAAGTGACACTCATTTTGAAACGGAGGGAGTATTTATTTTGGTTTTAAAATATTCTTTGAAGTTCCTATTAGCATGGTTGGTGTAGCTTCCAGTTGTTATAGACCATTCTCACAAGTATGTTTCTCTTGTTTGCAGGACATTACAGAAAAAGTTATGGCCTTTTCTCAGACGGGGCCTCGGACAGTTTGTATTCTTTCTGCCATTGGTGCAATCAGCCGTGTAATCCTTCGACAGCCAGCATCAGGCAGTATTGCAAGATATGAGGTACTTTTTATATTCACTGAGAATGTAGTCAATATCTGTTTTTACTTTATCCATTGTATTAAGCTTTGTTTATGCTATATTGTAAATGATCAGATAATATACATGATTGTTTGACATTCATGTTCTTACCTGGTACAACTTGTCAATGTAAATGTAGAACTCAATTCATTATCATTGTTCAGCAAGTAATAAATTTTTTCATGTGTTCTAATATAATGCTTTTGAAAGTTAAATATATCATAATAATATAATTTGCTATTGAAAGTGAAACTGTGTACTTTAGGAGATGCCAGCTTGAAATAGTTTTATATATAATCTCTATTGACTTGAGAAAGGCTATTTAGTCGGAGATGAGTTTTATAAATAAGTGCTAGAAGAGAGAGAAAGAAAAACAGAATAAAGTGAGAAAAAAAGGTGGGTGAGAGAGAGAGAGAGAGAGTGGACTAAATATAAGCAAAATTGACATTGTAATTAGTCACTCTTGCAAAAAGCTACAAACCACTCTTTGCTCCAAGCATTTTCCATATGTATTTGATTTAATCTAATTTCTTGCATCCTTTATTCTAATTTTGTTGTTGTTGTTGCTAATATTATGCTAAAAAATTTGCAAGAAAATACCAATTAGTAGATATATTGTTGCGCATGGTGATGTTTATTACCTAAATTCTTCTACACTATTCTGCTTCCTAGTTCAAATGGAAGACAAACAGGGCTAAAAACCTTAAACTGCTGAAATATTTTGGATAGATGTCTGATTTATTAGATGGGTGCAATATTACAGAATAAAACGGTTGCCTCTTTGTTCCCTTTTTCCTTTTCTTTTTAAACCTATCTTTGTCGAGAAAAGGTGCTTTGGAAGCAGCGTTGTCAAATACCGCCCATGGTGGATATCGGTGGCGATTTTTGGGCTCTCCGCCGTGCCCAATTTCGGCTGATACGACAGATTTTCCGCCATGATCCGATATGATGGCGCCACAAAGTGGCCGGTATGGCAGGATTTTGGCTCTCCGCAATGGACCGCCTACAACACTGTTTGGAAGTTCTGTTTTGTTTTGCATGGAACTGGGATCTTATTATGAGCATGCTACAACCCCAACAATAATACTTTCTAGAGGAAATTTGACTGTTTTGCCAAGATCTTGCAGAGGAGCTTGTTACACAATATTATGTTTGTTGCATTTGAAGTTTGTGTTTTTCAGTGCATGGCATATGTACCATTTTCTGCTAGTCTAATATTCATATATCCCACAACAAAGGACCTCTTTCTCCTGAAAATTTTTAGGATGTTAAATATATAGATAGTTAAGTAATATAATAGGTTATCCCTGCAAGTGAACGGTGGGATTGGACCCCTCAGATTAGTCGGTTCTTGGGCTGGATACCGAGTCTTTTAAAAAAAGAAGGTAACATAATAGGTTATAGGAATTTGACATGTTTTCTCTGGAGTGTTTAGTATGGCATTGACTACTTGGAATAGTAGCTTGGTGACCTCAAGAAGTAAAAGTGATTGATCAGACCAAACTTTATACTTGCTCTTTTCATTATTTATTGTTTATAGTTTCTTATGAGAAAAAAGGTGGCGTCTTATGTTGTATCACCTAAAACGCCCTTAAATTGATAGGAAACTGAATGGCCTTCTACATGGGATCATTGTGATATCTGTTATTGGTTGTATGACTATGAGGGTAAGTTTGACAGCGAATAAAAAATGATTTACACATTCTTCTCTTTTAATCTTCTCAATTCATATGATCATTTTGTTGGAAAAAAAAAAAAAAAAAATCTGGACCATGGTAACCATAAGTTGATGACATGTAAGTTTAGAGGCTAACATAATGAAAAAGCTCAGATTGTCTTCGATGTTTGTTACCAAGAACATTATGAAAAAACGGTATTGTTTGACACAAATCAATTATGGAAAAAACGGTATCGTCTTCGCTGTTTGTTACCAAGAACATTATGAAAAAATGGTATTGTTTGACACAAATCAATTATGGAATGATAGATTCTACAGATCAAATACCGTGAAGATTGAAATGTTAGGTGAAGGCTCGTAAATGATTCTGTATCTGACATTCTCCCTATCCCAAGAGCCCTGCACACCGGAAGTGTAGGCAATGCAGATGTCTACTCTATCTTCGCTGAAATTTAAGCCTTTGTAAGAAGAATGGTGGTGTCAAGGATTAGCTTTTGGGAGGGTTGGTTTACCATTCTTCTAAATTGCAGTTAAGAGATAAAATTAACCAGGGAATTGTCTATACTTCATGTCTTGTCTGAGAGACGTGCTGAGAGATGTTATAAAATTATGCATGTGCCATCATTTAATAACTCAAGGCTTTGGGTGTGTTGGTTCTCAATTGCGAAGACAGGATGACTCTGGATACGTGTTGGTTTCTTAGCTTTACCTGAGTTTGTGTTGTTATAAGTTGCAACTCACAAGAATTTCCGCTGTATGTTAATATTCCTTTATCACAGGCATTGTAGGTTTTACCCTTCATTGAACACAAATCAACTGTGTAACCTACCCATTCTTTCCACACCCTTTCCAAATCCAGCAAGTTATTCTTGTTTAATAAGTGTATGTAAAAAGTTGCTAATTAATACTGGTGGAATTTTTGTTTGTTTTTTCAAAAGGAATTAAGCTCAACAGCATCTTTTCTTTATGTTTAAACACCTGTGGTTGAGTTTATAATTGAATATTATTTTCTTTAAATTCAATTCTCATCACCTGACGTAATTTTGCACTGCAGGGCCAATTTGAGATCGTATCATTATCAGGTCCTATGCCACTATCTGAAAATAATGGTGAACAAAGCAGAACAAGCAGTTTATACGTTTCTGTTGCAGGGGCTGATGGGCGAGTTTTGGGTGGTGCAGTTGCTGGCGAGCTAACTGCAGCGTCAACTGTACAGGTATTGTTCTCAAGTGGTCTAAAATTTCATATCAATTGGTAACAATTACTTGCCATGAAATTTACCCATATATATTTTCTCAAAGCTTATCATAGTGTACATAATTTCTTGTATTTTACAGTCACAAGTTCTTGTATTTTAGTATTGGGGAGTGTTTTATGCACGTAGGACAGGATTGACCAAATTTCGATACTCTACTTTTGTGAAATTTTCCAATAGGTCATTGTGGGTAGCTTTATTGTGGACCGGAAAAAGTCAAGCGCAAGTATGGTGAAATCTGGGCCTTCTTCAGCACCAACTTCCCAAATGTTGAACTTTGGGGCACCTACGACTCCAACTAGTCCCACTTCTCAAGGGCCTTCAACCGAGTCCTCGGAGGAAAATGATCATAATAGTAATTTTAGTAGGGGACCTGGACTCTACAACAACGCTAATCAGCCTGTTCATAATAATATGCAGCAGATGTACCATCATCCACTATGGGCTGGCCAAACTCATCAGTGATGTGACTTCGGATTAACAGTGCAGAAGCAGGGTATTTGTTGGACTGATTGTTGGAAGTTTAGTGTCTAGAGGTCAAGTCTAAAATGCTAACTTGCATTATTGAGGACTGAACTTAGAACGGTCATATTATTAAGGTTTAGTTAATCTCTCCATCGTTCACCCAATTAGGTTTTTGTTGAAGTATCTTTTGGTTATATATTACCGTAGGGACTCTAATGATGCTAGCCAAGGATATGCTCTTGCATTACCCGATTTCTGTCATTTTGGAGATTTGCTGTCTGTCTGTACTCAGCAGCGGCATAGCAAAATCAGATCTGTGCTTTTACACGTTCATCATCATGCATTATTTTTTATTTCATTTTTGCTTTTACTGCAAATTTAGCCTCATATGCTTTCAAACAAGTTCATAGATAAAATGTAAAAGGTATGGTGTGTAGTGCATGACATGAGATGTTGATTTTTGCGTGTAGCGATGGAGCCTATGAACCAAGTAGTTCAAATCATAGTTCCATGATTTCACCCCAACGCCACTGCCATCATAATTGCAGCTCAACATCTGCACTTCCAAATTAGACCGCAATTTGGTGATGATGTACCACTGTCTAAGAAAGATTATTTCACGCACACTCCTCTCTCGCAAGACCTCTCCTCTAGTCTCAACACAAGTTTAATTACATTCAACTCCAAAATTATGGCGAGTTTGACATACTTATAGTGACATTGCGATTTTATTGAAACTCTAAAATATAGCTTTGGTCAAAATTATGGTGGCATAATGTGATTCTTCAAAACATCATCAATAATTAAATATTTACCTTTTAGATTAAACAAATTAATTTTGATGTTGGCGGGGAAGCGAATGGGCTGCTGGGCTCTCTTAATATACATGGTTTTTAGATGAAGATTCTACTTGGTAGTTAGTACCCCAAATAGTCCCCTATATCCCCAGCTGGTTTCTATTGCTATCACGGCTGATTGTGATCAAAACTAACACATTTTCAACCCAAAAAAATAAACAAAACTCTTACTCATGTTATACTTATGTTCCATTTTAAAATTTATCAATAGTTTATTTTCCATATGAAAAAATGTAACATCATTTGATCCAGTTAATGAAAATCTAAAGTGTTCGAATTTTGTTAATCTTATTGGCCATTGCATTTCTTCTTCAAGGATGTTATCCTTTGTAAGGGTGAAGCAAAAGAGGAATTCTCCATCTCTAGTGCTATTCAACAAGGTGACTTGTTCCAAATGGCTAGCTTATCGGTTGAGCACAATACTTGGAAGCTAATTAAGGTGTCCTTTGGAGTCTTAAGCTCCATCAACTTGCCTTTATAGATGATGTCTTGTTTTTTCCTAAAGCAAATGTTGAACAAATCATTGTTATCAAAAACATCTTTAATATATTTTGTAGGAGCTCCGGTCATAAGGTGATGAAGAAAATCCCCCACATGTTTTGCAATGAAGGTAGCTTCAAAATGACGAAACGAAGTAACTAGGTATCCTATTGTAAAAGTTAATAGATCTTCATTCCTTGAGGCTAGAATTGCATTGATCAATTGCTATTTTTCTTGACCAAAAAGAAAAAAGAATTACATTAACCAAGTCCGTTATTAAATCCTTGCCTTCTTATGCAATGGCATTCTTTCTAGAATGCACGTTGGTTAAGCAGGATAAAACTTTTGGAAGGGTATTTTCAAAAGTTGGGATGATGGGAAGAGTAATGTTGTGTGGAGATCGAGTGATGGGTCATCAGTTTTATTTTGGGATAATTACTGGCTCCCAAATGTGCCGAATTTAAGGGACCATGATGTTGTGCCTTTATGTATGAGAGCCAGTTATTTTATCTCTATGAATGGAGAGTGTAATGTGGACATATTAGTGAACTTGTTTCCCAGAGACATAGTGAATTCAGGCTAGCATGAATAAAATTCTTATATCATTGTTATGCAAACTACCATAATGAACAAAATTCTTCTTGATAGTATTTCAGATGTTGAAAGGATTTTATTCATTATGGAGAATAAGGGCCTGTTTAAATAGTTTTTGTTTTTAGTTTTTGAAATATACAAGTCCTCTTCTCACAATAATTATCCTTTTACATGTTTTAGTTTTTTAGTCCCCAAAACAAAAAAATTCAAAACAGTTTCCAAAACTGTAATTTTAAAAATAATTTACCAAACAAGTTTTTAATTTTCAAGTTTTTAAAAACTAAAAAAGAGTTTTTGGGAAGTGTTTCAAACAGGCTCTAAATTTTTTAGCTAGGTGAGATACACTTAGATTCAATGTTTGACATTTATTCATACCATTCTTACATAAGATACCCCATTCTCACTTCTTTTTTAAAAATACCCATTCTCACTAAATATGTCCTATATATATGGTATTAATTGTAGTAAAGGTTATATTATTTGTAGGCCAAATACAACCCGCAATTCTTTAAGTTAGATGTTGGTAACGAATCAATCTATTATTTTTTTTATTTAAAATATTGATCCTTGAGTCATAAAATATTTACATTGTTAACCTTTTCGATCAGTTCCGTTAAAAAACACATATGTAACCGTTTAATGTTAAGTCCAAAAAATGGTTATAAATAAAAAATGATTAGGTATGCATGTTTTATTCTTCTTGTTTCCGAATTTAAACATAATTTTAAGATAAATATTTATCAACTACATTATAAGTCAAGTAATCGATCAATTTCGTTTCAAACCAAGACAAAATAATACTCTTGTAAACCCTAATTTAGAGAGCGGTAAATTTGGACATACCAATTTAGCATTAAACGAGAATATAACCACTTTTTAACCAAGTTTAATGAAAAAGAGGATGATAGTGTAAACATCTTATCATTTAAAAGGGCCATTCATTACAAAAAAAACTTAAATAACTAACTTATTACAAACATCTAACTAAAATGAAGGTATTTAACCAATTTTGTATAGTGCATAGAAAAGATGTCTTTATAAATGTACCGTCCTATACTCTTATGTGTAGTCCTTACAGTTTTGTGAATCATACACCCCTCCTAAATACAACAAGATCCTCTCATCTCACCACCACAATTATCTTTTAAGGCCTTCTTAAACCCTCTCAATATGTCATGTCCTCGTTTTTCTCCATAATCTTTTCGTACTCCTCTCCATTCTTTTTGTCCTCTCCCTTTTGTCTTTTCTACTGCAGAGACAATACTATTAGAGTATTCAAATATGTTTCTTTAGTTTATCTTTGATGATCTCGCATTGCCGGATTAGTAGGGGGCGAGAGAGGATCAAGAAAATCAATAAAATTAAGGTAAATTCTTATTAACCCAAATAGCCAAATGGCCTTGGAACCCGACAACCTTGAACAACACTTAGCAAATCAGCATCCTTTGCCAAATATTCCTCGCCGTTCATCACGTATCATAAAACGTTCATGCCACCTTGAAGATTATGTGTGCTCCCTCACCTCATCACAGTCCTCCTCTCCTCCAAATGATTCTGGTATTCTTTATCCTCTTTCTAACTCCTTATCTTATCATCGTTTTTCTTCTACACACCATTCTTTTCTTTCTTCCATAGTTGTTGAAACTGAGCCGCAGTCATACTCTGAAGCTAAGAATTTTCCGCAATGGCGCAATGCAATGCAATCTGAGATTGATGCTTTGTGTGAAAACAGAACTT
>Ga0315914_1006447_pt1 | contig 16614 bp, 8 predicted proteins | sample MpolenodulesMG_FD_203920 | JGI IMG/M metagenome (GOLD analysis project Ga0315914, IMG submission 203920) | Medicago polymorpha root nodule microbial communities from Los Angeles, California, United States - elongated nodules | ecosystem: Host-associated > Plants > Roots > Nodule | place: USA...
AAAATCATGACATGATCAATTTTGATTGGCTGATGAAAACTAAATGTGTCATGAATCATTTTGATTGGCTAATAAAAAGTAAATGAGTCATAATTCAATTTGATTGGATGATAAGAAAACATTAAATATACCTTTCAATACAAGGTTGCCACGTGTACTCTTCAAAAAAATTAAGGCAAATGTTTATAATAGAGATAGAGATTATTTTTTAACAAAGGAATGTAAGATTTATAATGTTAATTTTTCCATTTTCAAATTATTAGCAAATGTGGCAAAAATTTAAGTTCATACGAATAAATTAATATTTTATAATTTTTCCATTTTCCCTTGATTTTTTTTTGTTGAAAATATTCATTGAGATCAATCAAACAATATCCTACATAGGCTAACATTTGTATTTATATATTAGTTAAAAAATATAGTCAAAGTAAGCTATGTAAATAGTGCACATTGTAAAATTGCAACATATATTTTGAAATGGATGAAGTACAACTCTAAGAAAGTCAATCTCCTCCGATTTTCCCTTCTACCATTTTTTCCTTTACTACCATTTGTTTCATTAATATTCTCAAAATGAAATGAGGGAGTTCATCTTTCCTACATTTACCATTCCTCCATTTACTCCTTTCCAATGTATGGATATACGACGCATGGCAAAAATAAATCCAAAGGCTAATACTAAAAACTTAAAATAGAGATTAATTTACTTGATTCCTCTCATCATCTTCATTGCTGATACAACAATATCCATCTAACTTCTTCCTCTCGTCAATCTCCATGGCTGCCTCTCCCACTTCCTCTCATCAATTTGCACGATTCCTAAATTCTTGTTCAATTTCTCTCTTTATGAAAGTCCAACCTCAACCACATCTCTCTTTCTTATTCTCCATTTAATTTGAGGAGTTTTCTTTAAAATCTGGACAGAGCAAACGTGTTGGGGGTGGGAAAAAGAATGATGAAAACGTGCTATTAATCAAGCCCAAAAGCCCAGTAGATTATCGTGCTATTTGAAAACGCAAGGGAAACGAACCAAGTGGCAAAGCAGGATGTCTAACCCTGACGACATGCCTCCATCTCGTCTTTTTACTATCGCTCTCACCGACTACGATGACCCAGGTCAACCGGCCGTTCGTGCTTTCGTCAACATCCTCACAACCAGAATCACTAGCCTCACTCTTACTGAGATTACTCGACTCTCCGACGAAAAGATAGGTCGTATCATTGAGACCGAGTTTTCTCGCCTCTCCGACGACGAGATATGTAGCCTCCTAGATGCCAGCCTCCTAGAAGCCGAGAAATCCGGATTCTTCGATAGTGTCGGGGTAATCATACTGAAAGCTTTAGCTGCTGGTGTCGCTGATTCAATCAAAGATCTCATCAAAACATATCCTATCGCATCTATCGCATTTCATATCTTCGGTTGCTGTTTATATATTCAATCTGGTACTTCCCTTTCTCACATTAATTATTATTTATATTCTTCATCCAATTTTATTATGTTACTCTTACTCATCATCATCTCATTCCTTTCTTTAGGTATCCTTTGCTTCTTAATCTACTCCAAGATCAAAGAGGTAATTATTATTGTTATTATTATTTTGGTCTTAGGATGTTTTTCCCTAGCTAACTGTGTTTTTTTCTTTATTATATCTTTGTTTTGGTCCTAGATTATTTGCGAAACTGTTAAGTGTGTTCAAGAAATGCAACACATTTGGTCAGAATTGAGATCTCCAAAACAAGTTGTCATCGTCCCTACTAATACTGCTCAGGTAACAAACTCCTCGCCTTTCTATGTCTCAATGTTTTTGTTTCAAAATACGACTTCTGTATTGTTTGGTATTATTATATATATATTTTTAGTGGCGTTATAATTGATGTTATCTCTTGTATTTAACCTTTTAGATAATGTTCTGATGTTAATTAATAAATACTCAGCAGGACCAACCAAGACCTTCGAGGCGGCCCAATTTTGTGCCATATAGTCAAGATCTAGAGGTGTTATTCTATCTCTTACTCTGTTCTCTATTTTATATTTTCTAACGGTAACAAGTTTAAGACAGTATTTATCGCTATATGCTATGGGAATCCTGCTTTCGTAATTTGTATCTTGAAATCTAACAAATATTGTATGCTAGATATTGTTTTCGGTTCAGGGTCTTAACTGCACTGGAGAAATCTACAGTCGAGGAACCAACATGCAAGCAGAGCGGTGGGACTTCAGTGACTTTGTGTTGGGTGACTTTGGTGATTTTAGTGTATTTTAGAGAAAAGAGAGTGATGATGGAATAAATTATTTTGATGAGAGAGAATTATTGGTTAGGAGAGAGATAGAAACAAAGACACCGAAAGGCACCGAAGCCAAAGACACCGAAGCCAAAGACACCCAAGTGCTACCCGCAAGCAGAGCAGCACCAGGAAGGCACATCTAGAGCAGCTGTTCAAATGAGTAGATCTATTTGTTACAGTAATAAAGTATTGAATAATTAGTTTATTTTAAATAGTATTTAGTTTATGTCATTTTACTCTTTTAGCCCCGAGGGTTGTATTTAAACTTGGCCTTGTGCCTCATCTGCAATCAATCAATATTCAACAATTATCTTCTCCTCTCTAAAACCCTAAAACTCTCAATACTATTGTCAGTGATTTCTCTGTTGTACCGAATTCTATTCTAAATCATTAGAATTCCTACATTGAGACTTGGATTTTATCGGTTCGTCCCTAGAATCCATTTTTACCGTCTCAATTGGTATCACAAGCCTTCGATCTAGAGCACACCATGACTGCTAAACACAAACTGAAGAAAATTTTGAGTGTTATGGAAGTGGAAGAAAAGATGGAAATGGGTTTATGCTTCATATGTGATGAACCAACATGCAAGCAGAGCAGCACCAGGAAGGCACATCTAGAGCAGCTGTTCAAATGAGTAGATCTATTTGTTACAGTAATGAAGTATTGAATAATTAGTTTATTTTAAATAGTATTTAGTTTATTTGTTGTATTCATTTTGTACATATTGACACTTATATCTTCCAATTCATTGTTTACCATTTTGTTTGCAGGAAAACAAAAAATATATTGTGCTGAGAGAGATTTCTGAAGGTGGAGTTACAAAGCTGCTAGCCAACATGGAGTCTCTGGGAGTTTTTGTTCATGACAGGTGACAACTTATATTGAAGTACATAATATCAGCATATGATAGAAATTATGGATTAGATTTTTTTCATGTTATTATAAGCATAGGTTTCACTATTAAATTATTACCTGGTGCCTTTGGTGCATATAAACTAAAAAATTATAACTTATTTCCATAGATGTTTAGCTCATAACAAACTTTTCAATATCTAAAATCAAAAGCATTTAGAAAAACTCCATAGTGCATTTGGATGAACTTCCTAAAACAACTTATAGGCTGAAGACCACAAATTCTGGGTTGATTTTTCAAACTAACAATTGTAAATTACTCCCGCTGGTCTCTATTATAAACTAAAATACCTAATTTTACAGTAATTAAGGATTTTATAGGGATGGCATCATTCAACTTATATTTTAGAGCACTACACCATTTTTTGTTTATAATTGAAATCGGAAGGAGTACAAACATAAGATTCAAACAACTTAAAAATAAGATTTATAAGTCATTGTGTGTTTGCATGGTATTCATTATGTTCAAATTAACTCATCTATGGGCTTTTTAGTTAACTGTAATTTCATGTTCACGTGGTCTGGATTGTGGGCAACTTATACTAAGTGCCTGCAAAAATGTTGGTTGTATAGAGCTCAGGCCAGCTGACTAAATATTAATTGTAGGTCTGATTCTTCACGGAAGGCATCATCTGAACTCTTGTCAAAAATTGCTGGTCATGGAGAAGACACTGGCTTTCAGGTGCCCTGTCTTATAGTTGCAGCTAATGATGATCAGGATTCATTTACAATGGCTATACAAGAGGCAACTATGGTATTTTTCATTATTTTATTCATTTGAATGATCATATACATAATTGAATATGCATATTGCTGTACATAACTGTTGGATGGGTTAGATAAATAGATATTTATTGTGGTGAGTGACACATCTTGGAATCACGATTTCATCCTAAGTTTCTGATTAAGATTAATTATATAGTTATAGTATGTAGTAGTCTGTGTATATGTATGCTTTGATCTTCAGATTGACATTTGATTAAGCAGATTGTAAGCTAGTTTAATTTTTTCTTGTTTCACTTTTTGTATATTGTGATGTTTTGGATTTGTGACATTTTTTGGGCATTTATTATATGTTGTATGGCATCTTTGAATGGAAGTCTGAAAAGGTTCATGCCTCGTTTACAAAATATAGGCATCATGCCTCATTTACATAAATATTACTATGCTATACCTGTTTCAAGCAGAAGTCTGAATAGGTTGTACTCGTTATCTTTGAAAATGCAAGACAATTTTCACTACAAGAGTCTATTTCTGCTTGTTAACAAGTAAAGCTAACATAAATTTAGGAAATCTGTAATATTATTGTTCATCGTTTCTCACTCTACGTCTTGACCATGTGGGGTGTCTCATGAGTCATGTCTGGTTGTTCAACCAAAACACTTACATCGGATGGCTCTGATTTTTTAGTTTGGAAGGTATGGCCTACTGCTCCAAGGTGATCAAAGAACAAACCAGTGGACTCTTTGCAACCTATCCATTATTAATTCTACAATATATTTAAGAAATGAAAATAGAAAATGTTTTTCCAAAGTAAATTGGGTCTTATATTTGTCAACCTTTTCTACCGACTCACAAACGAAGGTGGAAAGTGAAGAGCACAGTTATCTTTCTCATGTATGGGTATAGCTGACTGTTTGAACAACTTGGTAAAATATATTGTATACTGATGTCTTCCATGGCATATGTTCTTTCTTGATGCTTGTAGGTTAGTCAGGACATAGGAGTATAGGCTCCCATGCCGATCAGTGTGAAGTTGGGGGATTCCAATAATATATTTGGCCAAATTGTAACGGCTGCAGAGCACCCTCATTTAAACATTCCAAAAACTGAAGGTAGAAAAACACGCAAGCAGTACCACAGACTCATAGATCAATCTCTTATGTTTGTTTCAGGTATATTATTTTTCAGGTTTACTTGTTAGTTTCTTCATTAAGTTCCATTTGACTTCGTATATATTTAAGTTTTTCAATCTATCATGCTAACTAAATAAAAAGAGCCTATTAACCTGTTTAATTTTTCGGTGATATGATTTGCCGTGGTTCACGTGTTCTCTCTTTTGGTTTTATAGCTCATTTTGATTTTCCAATGGTTTGTCACTTATAACCTTGAGGTGTTAAGCAACTGAACTGGTCCCTATCAGTGCTTCCGTTTAGCTTGTTTTACTTCTCCTGTGTTGTTGAAAGATATGATATGAATCCATCGTTCATCCATGTAGTTTTGTTTCACTTTCTTTTTATTTTTTCTTCGGTAAATAGTTCTTGGAGTTTGAATTTAGATTATAGCTAGCCAATGGATTATCAGCTAGCCAATGGATTATCAACAAAATGCAAATGTAGCAAATGAATAAATAAATGGCCGTTACCAAGTTTCTACAATATAGGATCTAATTGGGAGCCATCTTTCTGGTTCCTCCAGAAAGCGGAGTCAAAGGATGGGGCAACGGCATGAAAGAGAGCTGGCCATGTTTGGGCTTTCTATCTTTTTGGATATTCAGTCGGCCACCGATCATTTCAATTTTTTATTCAACTTTTGACTAGTTCTGCTTTGGTGTTCCGCAAAATGTTAATTTAAATTACTAGAAAATATAAGTTTGGCTTTGGTTTCTTTGTTAATGATTATAGTATCACATTATATTGCAGTTGGGGTGGCCGTGGCGTTTGGGCTGGCTGTGCAAGGAAGAGTGCGTCAGGTTAAAAGACAGGTTCTGTGAATGGGTCGTGATCATTCCATACCTTGATCTGGATGCAGCCTAGCCTGCTCTTGGCTAAGCTACATTGCCTTTAACATTAAAGGTGTTAAGAATTACATTAGTGTTGGGTTGAGAAATATTAGAAGATACTTATGTGAATAGCGAAGTTACAGGATTTGTGTATATAAATAGGACTCGTGTTAAACATCTTAGGGGCATCAATATTATGGAAAATGCTTAATATTACAAACCTAATTTTACAAGAAACACACATAAATGGCTGTTCATCCGACTGGCATTGGCCGTTGGAACTCTCCTCAAATTTTTTAACACAGGTCCATGTGTTCTTTTTCTTTATCTTACTTTTCTTGTTCAAGTTTTGTGAGCGTTTATCTTCTTGCCTTACCTCCTTAAATATTTTAGTAATTTTTTATTATTCACACGTCACTTGAACAAGAAGAGCCATTCATGCGTAACATAAAGAAAAAGTAATCAATAGTAGTATTATATAAGATTACTTTTGATAATTTATCAAAAGTAATCTTATATAATAGTGGTATATGATCTTATATAACATAAATAGATAAGAATAGATATAATAGATGGTTAACTAAGAAATAGTATTTGTAATAACTTTATATTTATGTGTATGTATGACGACAAAATGAATCCCTGCTGCCTGCATGAACTACTTCGATCAATTTTTAAAACGATTAAATCAGAAATATAGGTATAGTAAGTCAGTAACACTGTTTAGTTGAAGAGAAATAGTGAAGAGAGAAGTATTAAAGAGAGAAAAAGAAGAGAAAGTCTTGATTTCTGTTGTTTGGAATGGAGAGAAACTGAGGAGAGAGTTTTTTCATGGGTCCCACACCTTTTTCTGGTCTTCTCTATCCAGCGAAGAAAGGAGTTGGAATTGGAAATGCCCATCTTTATTGAAATACCATTTTTATCCTTTTCTCAATAAAACTGCCACGGAAGAAGAAAAGGTTTGGGCCTTTGTTTTTTATTAGTTTTACTTTTTTGAAGGAAATGTCTTTGATTTTTTAGTTGATTTGTGAAATTAAATATTTATCAAATTAAGTTAATACAGGAAAAATAATGAAGTGTTATCACTACTGCAAATATAATGTCCGCACGCAAAAAGAAATATAGACAATTGTATGGGTTATAAAAATTATAGACGGGTTCAAAATAAAATCAAATTATTTAGCAAAATTAAAACTAATAAATTATTTGATACTAACTATTACAAAATTATTTTAGATAAAACTAATACATTTAATTACTTAAATTCCCTTAAATTAATATAATTAATTAACTAAAAATAATTATGTAATTCATAAATTAATAGAGAACAAATTAGAAATGAAATGAAATTATACGGTTAATTAAGTTTTTAGTCCCTATAAATATTCAGTTTTGTTTTTAATCCCTACAAAATAAAAACACACTTTTTAGTCCCTGTGACATTTTTCTTAACCATTTTAGGGACCAAAAATGTTGATGGAAAAATTTTATAGGGACAAAAAATGTTGATGGAAAATTTTTATAGGGACTAAAAATATTGATGAAATTTTTTATAGTGACTAAAAAGTGTGATTTTATTTTGTAGGGATTAAAAACAAAATTCTGAATATTTATAGGGACCATTTACTTAATTAATCCTTAATTATATAAGTCTTTTTTAGTTTAGGGGTATATTTGTACTTTTGAAAACAATCAACACTTCTTTCTCCTTCATTTATCTTCTATCTCTCTTATACCAAACAACCTATCAAATCTACTCTATTTCTCACATATTTATCTCTCACCATAATCTTTCTTACCTCTTTCTCTCTTATCACTTTCTTTTCACAACCAAACACACCCTAAGTGTTATATTTCGATGAACATGTATGTATACATATAAGGATACTTGAGAAATTACGCAATTAGAGGGGGGTCAGGGTCCCCCCTCTACATTCGCCCCTCTTAAAAAGAGAGATCATTTGAATTTTTGGTTTTCCTTTAATTATTTATTTATTCATTAGTCAACAAGATTCCATCAACCGTGCGTTGAGCCTTATTTTATAACTCTGGTTTTCATAGAAAGGAAGAGACCGGATAAGTACATATTACCAATAATTATTTCACCTGGTAGTTGAACACAGGTTCTCCTAATACGTATATAACTCTAGTAAATTCGAAATTTGGCTGTGATAAAATGCAACCTTATGGCTAAAAATATTTTCGAGGGCTTTAATTCGGAGGTTCTGAGTTTGAACCCGTTAGTGAGCTACCCATCCTCCCAAAAATGTTTTTTTTGTTATTTTTGAAAAATGCAACATTCATAACAATTGTTTATTATCTCTCAATCATAATGACTAAATTTAAAGATATCTCATCATTTCCATAGTAAGCTAAATGAATATAATTTTAAAAATGACTAAGGGCCCATTTGGATTAGCTTATTTTAGAGCTTATATAAAACAGCTTATGCAAATAAATAAGTTTTTATATATTATTTATAAGTTTTTAAAGTTGTTTATGAAAAAACAGTTTATGAAGATACGGTTTTCGCTAGTGAGAACTTATAAATTAAAATAAAAGCTTATTTATTTATATAAGCTATTTTTCATAAGCTTAAAATAAGCTCAAATCAAACGGGACCTAAATATTTTAACAAAAGTTCCGTAAGCGCAATTCAAAGGGTAAAAAAATTGCAGAGATATTTGACATTATGAAATACAGATCCAAATTTGCAATACCATTTTTCTATTTTGCTGCAAAACTCGATCTTCAAAATAAAAATTAAAAGACTATCTATAAATTATGCTAATTTATAAAGTCTCTGTTTCATCAAAACAAGCAAAAGACCATTCTCGACAATGATGTTTTTGCATACTCGTTTACAAATAGTCTATGCTTCATTAAATAAAAATTGAGTTTTTACTTTTTGTTTAAAAGATAGAAAGAAAAAAACTCAAAGTAGTAAACAAGGCATGGTGCAATTCATTTTACTGGCACACTGCCATATAGAACCACTAATATTTTGATTAATTGCGACGAGTCATGTAACCCACATCATCAAATTAAGGCCGCATCAACAAAAAGTTCAATCGACGGTAACAAATTAGAAGCGTTTTCAAATTTACAATGAGTAACTGAAAGAAAAACTTTTTACAAGACTAAAATCATAGTGACCCCTACTTAGAGGGACCTTTTGCATGTTCAAGTCTACCATAAAATACCATATAAGACATAGACATTCAAGCTAAACACCAAATAGTGTAGTAGTTACAAAAAAAACAATCAACGGTTATAGAAATGACAACCTTGATGAATCTTTCCATTATCAACTCTAGAATAAACTTCACATCTCTTAATCTGTTTCTCTTTACCTGCATCATAGGAGGAAAACAAATATAAGGAGCATATACAAAAAACAAGACAAACACTCATTAAAAGATAAAATGGTTTGGTACCGAAAATTCATGATTGACATTTATGTGAGAACTAAAAAAATTTCAAAATTCCCAGCTTAAAGGGGTTTGCAAAATTCAAAAAGGAAAGTAATCATTCTAGCTTGAAATTTAAAACCAGAAAAGCGTCACAATGTAGCACTAGTTTTAGGTACCCAACAAATAATAAAAATATAGAGCAATGGTTTCTACCAAGTGCAAGAATATAATTACATTTCGAAAAGGCAAAAGAGATAAACTCTGCAAACCATGCACATAGAAGAGAATCAACTACGGTATAAATAACTAAACTCATGATTGTCGTCTATTTAGTTGTCAACACAAATGAAAACTTTTTAATGTAATTTCCCCTTTTTCACTCTATATATGATATATAATTTATATACGTATATGCTTCAGGGACATAATGTGAAGACTGAGGGAACCATGTATATCACACTCAGGGACAAAGCACGTTATTAACAATGCAATAGAGTTGATTCCAGATGGCCACAATAAACATTATGCAGCATACAAAATGTGTTTATATATACTTTTACCTAATGTAACACTTGTTTAAATCATCATGGTATCAACACTTGTTTAAGTTAATATAATAATCTAAGAAATGAACCAAATCCATTTCAAAATGACATCTAATTCCAGTGTCTAATCAACACCTCATGAATTGTCAAAGGCATCAACCATATTCCTTGTTGTTGTTTCCCATTTTCTCTCAACATATGATGAAATTTTCTCTTCACCTCCCAATATAAATACTTAAGTTTTGAAACTTTTTTTCATGTATTCATTTCTATTATATTTATACACTCACTCTCTACTTCACACAACACAACATAGATAATAACTAATTACAACATAGTAACAACAAGAAACATGATACAAAAGATTCATAGTATCAAAAAACTTATTTATTTTCATCTTTATGCATATTGTAAAGTGAAGGCTGAACCAAACAACAACAACATTAACATCAACAACATCATCATCAGTTTAATTAGTTTGTTCAAGATTGATAATCAACTCCAATTAGAAACATGGCATAGTAAACGACTCATACTACCGGTACAACAAAGCATTAAAATCATACGTACAATAGACCTTTAAGCTATAAACACCAAAAGGGTACATGTTTATATTGCCATTTTCTATCATTTCTGGAGTCGAAAAACAAGTAATTGAAACACTTCCCTTTTGCAAATTTTCTTCCTTTAAGGATCAAACTTTGCACCTCAACTCCACAAACAAGGTCAATTAAAAACATGATGTACACATACTAGTAATTTTGGATGACCGTATATTATTTTTTCCCTGATAATATATATTTTTTTTCAATTGTTTTTTATGATTGTCTCCCTTATAATTTTGGATGCAGGAAGGAAGTAGCAAACACATGTTATGCGCTCGTAAAAAACAACGACCAATAAAAATATCTTTTTTATATCAAGAATTCCTAAAATATTTAGGATTAATTAAACAAATGATACTTCTAAATATTTAAGATACTGTTTTTAGTCCATATAAAATAAAATCACATGTTTTAATTTATGTGACATTTTTCTTTAACATTTTTACGACCAATATTGTTGACTGAAAATTACTGACAAACTTTTCACAAAGTTTAAAAAATGTGATTTTATTTTGTAGGGATTTAAAATAAAATTCTTAATACTTATCGAGATAATTTACTTAATTAACCCAAATATCTATTTGACCGTAAAAATTAATCTCATAAAAGAATATAGTTTTTTTTTCTTCAATAAAATAATAGTTAAGCCAATCAATGTGTATATTGTTAATTATTAATTAATTAATTAATTAATAATCAGTGGGAATGATCAATCGGTTAGTAAGTTGCTTAGGAAAGTGGGGTGAGATCGAACGGGTGGAATTGAGAGAAGTACTCCTAGTTTGACTATTCCGTCCTTTTTATACGGGAACTAGTTTCACCTCGACATGTTGAGTTCAGTTCAGAAGAAAATAACCTTATTTTTGTGTTCGGCGGCTTCTCCATTTTCTTCCAATTCATGTTCTTCCCCTCATAAAAAAAAAAACAAAAAAACCTCTCTTGATTCCTTAGATCTGCAACTGACATACATAACAAAACCCAGGTAGATGTTTAAATTTCCAACCTCCAAACTTATTCTGGATACTAGATTTGCATAATCTTTTTTCTCTTTTTCTTCTTCTTATCGTTCTCGCAGAACAGAATATATGACAACTGTGTGTTATTCCTTTCTCACTACTTGATCTGATGAAAAAAACAACATAGATTGATTATATTTTATTCCTTAAATCTAGAATAAAAAACATGTTTTTTTTATCTCTCGTTATTATTAGACCAGAGCATAGGTAGATCTAAGAGTTTAGATTTTTATTCTTCTGGTAACAATAGACACAAGGTTCAGTTGTTAATTATCATAGAGTTCTAGATCCCAAAGTAACAAAGGGTTGAAAATTGATCTTTTTGTTCAATATTTAATTAATTTCAAACAATTAGACTTAAAATTACTCATTAATTCTATGTTTTCTGTAACTAATATGTTTGCTTGTTTCTCTGCCCCAGGTATGTTCATCACGTGGAAACAAACGAAGATGGTAGTTTGTGGGAACACTCAAGTCTATTTTGATGATGATGGTATTGTATAAAAAACTTAGATTTTCTATTTTCTTTTTCTTTTTGTTCTTATAGAACAGAACATGAACATAGGTAACGTTGTTGTTGGATAATGGAACCTAGTTTGATAGTGTTTTATTCTTTAGATCTTGAAAAACTTAGATTGTTCTTCTTTTTGTTCTAATTATAGACTACAACATAGATAAATCTAGATAAAAAGTTGTTTTTTATTTTTCTTGTATTATATTTTAAGGGTTTTTCTATCATGTGCAAATTTGCACATGTTAAGAAATTTAAAATAGTAATTTTGCATTGGAACTTGAACATTTTGTATTAAATATATAACGTTTTGTTAAATAATTGTTGGTTTCAATAAAAACTTGCTACTTTTAGTTATCTTAACATGTGCAATATTGCACATGTTAGACAAACCCATATTTTAATAATACAGAACATAAGGTTACCTCTGGTATCACTAGAGATTTCTAGAATGTCTATAGTAACAAACGGTTGAGAATTAATAGACCCAATCACTTGTTTTTAGTAAATGACTCATTTGATGGTGAAGTATTGTTACATTGTGATTAAACCATTAGAGATTTCTAGAATGTCCATAGTAACACAGTTAAGAATTGTTAGACTCAGGCACTGGTTTTTAGTAAATGATTAATTTGATGATGAAGTATGGCATAGAATGATGTTGTGGGTCATTGATTTTTGTTCCTTTCATTTCCTAACTCAAATTAAAGATGCATCAATATATATTTATTTTCCTACAAGTAAACTGAACTTGTTGATTATGATCCCATGTTTCCGAAGTAATATGTTTACTCTCTTCTCTACTCCAGATTTGATCATCATGTCGACACAGAAGAAAGGTCTAAAGGACGCAATAACAGCACAGATGAAGCTAAGTTGTGAGATAATACTAGGAGAGGAAGAAGGTGCAGGAACTGGTTTAACAAAGGAGAGACCTCTAGGCTTAAGGTGCTTGTACGAAACCTAAGACATAGGGCGTTTCACCATATGTGGATAATGGATCAAGAAGCTTGGAGACCACAAAGGTTCCTCCCTAATCAATCATTCTGTTCTGTCATCTCTCGTTTTTGAATTACTCTTTCTTATGCTTATTCAATAGTGTATAAAAATTTAATACTCGACTACTGAGTGGTCTACGCCTACTTTATTTTATAAGTATTCCTTACATTTTATACAATAAAAGTAATAGCAAATATTATTTATATACATCTACTTTAGTATGTTTTCTTATTAGATGTATAAGACTTTTTTTTGTAGTATGTAAGTGTGAGTGATCTTGTTAGTGAAACAAACTTCTAAAATATCATTGGCCTTTCTTTTTGATAAAAGACCAGCAAAGATATCTAATGTACTAATTAGCATGATTAACTAGTTGGTAAAAAACATAATTAGGTAAAATGAAATACACCATTCTTCCATATAATATATGGTAGCCATGTAACACACAATTCCAAGGTACGTGATCATTAACAATATAATAGTAAATAACACGGGCTTCTGAAAGGAAAAAGTGGGTAGAAGGAAAGAGAGAATTGTAAAAGTCAAAATTTACATGTCTTACATATCCATAATAAATAGTAATATATCAATTTCCTTAAGTTGAAAGAAGATTCACGTAATAGAATCACTGCATTAGCTACAAACATCCTAATTAGATAAATAAACTAATTTCAAAAGTATAGAGGCATTGATACCTCTTTACTTCTCTTATGTCAGCTAAGACCATGGAAGGGCTTTAGTGTTTGAAACATAGCCAAGTCTAGAAAACTTTCATCTTTACATGGTTAAGGGAAGGACTTTAATGTCATTTTCTGTTGGTCTTTTTCTTAGGTATCCAAGGGATGCAGATACGCATCTATTATTCTATTGGCACGACAAACAGGGCTATCACGAAATCAGGTTTGTTCATTCTAGATTTCATGAAAATTGTTACTCTCTTAGCAAGTGTCACTATGGTATCAATGAACACAGAATAATGAACACTATAAAGAATAGAGTATCCCAAGTTACATATGCTAACTTAGGCCAACTTTCATAATTAGAATAACGAATACAGGTCACTTATCAAGTGTCACTATGATATCAATGAACACAGAATAATGAACACTATAAAGAATAGAGTATCCTATGTTACATATCACGAAATCAGGTTTGTTAGATTTCATGAAAATTGGTACTTAGCAAGTGTCACTATGGTATCAATGAACACAGAATAATGAACACTATAAAGAATAGAGTATCCTAAGTTACATATGCTAACTCAGGCCAACTTTCATAATTAGAGAATAACGAATACAGTATAATGGACACAAAATCAACCAACATTTGTTGCATATTGATATTATATGAACTTGGAATTTAGAATTGTAGACAGTGATTTGTAAGCAAGCTATTTAAAGACTGCATAAATCCCTTCTATAATATCACGAGTACAGGGCATAAATGTCAACCAAGCATTAATCGCAATCAGAACTAAAACATAGTTATATACATGACATGCTAGAGATGTTCATTTAGAATTGTTGATTTGTAACATCCTTGAATGGAAGGAAATTTTGCTACCTTTTGCATTTTCAATTGTCTAAATGGACTTGCATTTTCTTATATGTTGCATTTTAATCCAAAAAACGCCTTCTTCTCCATCATATTAAATTCTGCCTTCAGTTTACAAAATCCATTTGGTGTTTCAGCTCCTATCTTTGCCTTGACAACACCTTTTGTGTTGAGGGAATACCATTGGATGTTGTCAGTTCCAACCCTTTCCAATTCACCTTTTATAATGCTTGCATCATCTGCAGAAGAATGTTTTCCTTTTATCTTTAACTTTGTACCTTTCTTGATTCTGAAGCCTCCTTTTATGCTTGCTCCTCTTGGTTTTCTGAAAACATATAATGTTAAAAGTATCATAGTGTGCTATATCTAAATTATGAAGGTGATTGTCATTTTTTCTTACATTTTTGTCAAATGTTGCAGACACTGATGGTCAATAACAAGAGAACCTCCAAAGTAAGGCCTTGGCTCAAAATGCATCATTGCATCAATATCAAGGACTCCTCCAAATTTGTATCCTACTCCAAGATCCAAGTCTTTCCTATTTATGTCATAAGCCCCCTTGAAAAAACAATTTGAGTATTTTTTGTCTTGGTATTCCAGGCTTATGATCTGACTTAAAGTTTTGGTGAAGTTAGTAAATGATATATATTAGTATATGATATATAACACTAGAAAATAAAAATGAAATGTGAACTTATTGAGTTAATACACCTGCTCTGATCCCAGTGTTAAATCCAATCTTGGATTTGGTTTCCAGAGATTATGGACCATGTTACCTTTGTGAGGAAACCTCCAATGTCCATTGGAATGTTCCTGCAATTTTTTTATCAGATTATTTCATTAATTACCTCGTAAATGTTGAATCAAAATTAATAAAATAGTGTACCTACCACACCCTGTGATATGTAGACACTTTGAAATCAAGAATTTCACCGCTCTTTTCTGATTCGTTTCTCTTTCCACGTAATCCGTCTAATTACAGAAAGCAATTAATTAATTAGTTTTAAACAAACATTAATCTTACATCTTCCCATAATCAAGCTACATCAATATCTAGATCATGAAATCATTTCTTTCAAGAATCGAGTTTCAGACAATCCAACAAACACGTTAACTACATTAACTTGCTTCAACAAAACAAAATTAACTACATTAACTGTTGATTGCTGAAATTATCATAATTTATTTTCCATAATTAGGTTTTAGGATCAAGAAAGCGAACAAAATTAAAATAATTAGTTATAATTTCTAAAGAATGTACTACAAGAAATATTGCACTTTGCCAGGGGCAGAAGCCCTGGCAAAATGCAGAAAGCCTTGGCAAATGGACGTTTGCCAGGAGTTTTGCCAGGAGCAGAATCCCCAGCAAATCTGCTCATCGCAAATGACCCTGCCAGGGCTTTAGCTCCTGGCAAATGCGCTCCTGGCCCAGGCCCTAGCTAAACCCCTGGCAAATTATGTCTACAGGATTGCAGGCTTTTCTGACGTATTCTGGTCAATGCAGGCTTCTGCAGATGATCACATCAGTCATTTTCAAACCATGCCAGGGGTTAACCCCTGGCAAAATGTGTACGATTTTTTTTTAAAAAAACATTTTTTAAATGTTTAAAAAATCAAAATATTAAAATTTAATAATTAAAATAATTTTAAAAAACATTTTAAAATTAACTTCAACAAATTATACAAATTAACTTCAACAAAACAAAAACACAAACCTAAATACATATTACAAAATTACAAGATATAAACAATAGTATAACATCATTCATTTATGAATAAAACAAATTATGGATAACGGAGACATCAAACATATTCAAAAAAAATTATATATGATTGCAACAACACAAATGTATGGGGACTATAGAACTCCATTGGTAAATAACAAAGTTGATTTATTAATTGAAATAGCTACAAAAAAAGGAAGAAAATATTAACTCAAAATCATTGCCTTTGGATGTGTACCAAAGTTGATATATAATTCAAAAATGTTACTAGTGAAAAAATAAGGTGATTCCTTGATTTTATTTGACCTTTTTCCTGGTACTCAG
>Ga0315914_1006448_pt1 | contig 16613 bp, 13 predicted proteins | sample MpolenodulesMG_FD_203920 | JGI IMG/M metagenome (GOLD analysis project Ga0315914, IMG submission 203920) | Medicago polymorpha root nodule microbial communities from Los Angeles, California, United States - elongated nodules | ecosystem: Host-associated > Plants > Roots > Nodule | place: USA...
TTGTGATATGCAGTTGTTCAATTTCAAGTTCCCCATTTTGAAATCCAATCCTTTCACTCCTACCTCTTCAGGAATATGATCCAAATCCAAGTGCTTACCATTTACAAGGATATTGCCAAGCCTAAAATGCACACCACATAAACTCTTCCACGCCAAATTGAAGCAAGAAAGACCAAGCTCTTTATCTTTCTCCTCGGAAAGTGGTTTTATGGTCACTCCTGAAGTTAGGAGTCTAAAAGCACAACACTTCAGTTTAAGTTTTACCACATGCTGCTGCTGTGTATCAATAATGTCCTTGACATTATGTTCCTGGTGTTACAAATTCATGGATTTGGATCAAACCCCAATTGCATGAAATGACTGAAGAACATATTAAATTGATTGCAAACATTATGAAAATGAATAGATGATCTATTTATAGAGCTTGCACATAACTAACTATCTAACTACTTATTAACAATTGCTAACAAATTAATAACAATCACAAACTAATTATGATGGTATTTGTAACTTCTTTTACGAACATTTGTGACCGCAGTAGGCATCTCAAGGTATCTCCACGGCTTGGTCCTTTGAACCCGATATAGGACTAATATACCACAGCAGGACATTTGAAAAGTATTTGTAACAAACCCATGAGAGTCATGACTAACTCGTTACAAAGCACAAACACATATACTTATACCGATAATAGATAATAGTTTGAGAAACAGAAATAATTGGATTCAAACATCAAAACAACTATTTTTATCCCCTAAAAGAAAAACTAATTTTATATTTCTTTTACCTGGTTTATGCAACTCTCAGTTTTGCTCTGCATATCACCTTTCTCGTTAACGAAAAAGTGGACAATATCAAGAATGTGAGGGGCTTCAATGCTCTGAACATCAAGCCGGGAATAGCCTAAAATAGAAAGGAAAAGATTATTAATTGTGGTAATTAACCCTCTCCTTCATATCACATTCAGAAAAGTAGCGGAATAGTATTCGAGAAAGCTCGTGGAGAACACAAATTGGAATCTGGTTTTCCAACAAAGCGAGATCAGACAAGACATCTTCATCTCTTAGCAGCTGAGGTGCAGGAGCAGGAGATTTCAATTGACATGGTAGTTCATCATCTAACCCTTTTGATATGAGAAGTTCTAACAGAAAACAACCATTGATATCAACCACATAGCTTGCTCGAATCTGATCATTTAAATTCCAGATCACTTCGCAGCAAGCGTTCAACTTTTCATAAGCGGACATGTTGTCTTGTTCTCTATGAAAGAGATACATTATGCACCTTATTTTGATCTCTTCCATGAGAAGCAAGTCTTCTCTGCTTCCCTTGAATCGGGGTTCAATCGACACTGCCCTTGGTGTATATGCATCCTCGTTTGATTTTTTAAGTACTTCAGGAACAATGGAAATACTACGTGATTGAATGTAACCATCATAGTCGACAGAACATAGTGGCCTGTAATTTGGAGTGTGGATTTTTTCTTTTTTGCCTTGAAAAATGGATATATAATTTATAAAAAAAATGTTTTTAATTGACTTTGAGTTCCCTTGCGTTGCGAAGATGTCCAAACAATCATGTCAAGAGAGTGTCCAAATGATGGCAAGGAAACATTCCTACAGCTTGTGCTTTCCTATCCAAAGGATCAGAATGTTTTACACAGGAAAATAAACACATGATAGTATCAACTGTTCTCAATTATATTATTATCATCAAAACATAAAATCAGATGTCATTGTTTTTCAAACCATTTTGGTTCAAGAAGTTTGTAACCCATAAAATATTAGTAAATTTTTCTAATATATTTAGACTTTTTTTTGACAAAAATAAATGATATTCATTCATTCAAATTGACAGAGTAAATCGATACAATGCAAATTCACTAATAACAAAAACGATAAATATGCGAACAAACTCATAACATTCATGTTAATAGGATAAAAAGGCAAAGTACAAAAGTTTACACATATAACTATATTCAAGTCTCTGGAATACCATGTCTCCGAATCTGCAACGTTGACGACACCAAAATCATTGATTGGATCTGCATTAGATCGAAACTGATCTAACAATCTGAACCGAACAAATATCTGAACGAAACAAGAAAGACAAACAACGTCGTACAAAGACAACGAACAAAACAATGTCACACTCTCTATTTGGTGACTACTCAAAAGTGAGTATATGATTTTCTTTTTCATTTAATATATTTAGACATAAATGTGCATACATAGTATTTTAAGTGAATAACAAAACGTCAGGTCTGCAAGTCCTAACTCAACTGGAAAAATATCAAAATTGTTAGGTTGGACACCATGACAGGGGTTCGAACCCCAGTACCTCCACTTTTGTGTAAGTTTATAATGGTTTTGTCATTTCGTCTATTTATCCAAAAAAAAACACGTCAGGGTTCCTTAAAAAAAACTGAGGGTATAAAAGAACTTTTCACGAATAAAATTTTGATCCTATATTTTAGTTTTTTCTTTTTTGAACCGAACTAGTTGTAGGGAATCAAATCGAATTTACCACATCTTTTCACATAAACCAAATTAATTGACTTAGTTTGGAGTCTCGATGATATTGTAATTAAATGATGACATTGCCACAAGACAACAAATTCAATATCATAGTAAATGTTTTTTCAAAAAAAAAAAAACAATATCATAGTATATGTGATTAAATATATCCTCCGTCTTGGACTTGGTATTTATATTCACAAACTTGACTTATAATCCCTCCCTTGGTTGTAGTTTAGTCATTTTAATTTATAGAGGAAATAAATAACGGAAGAGCTAAGGAACAAATGTAAGGATGTTGCATCATGCTGTAACATCAAAATCCAACTTATTATCCTCCCGGAGGAGGAGAATTCACTATAGTCCAACAAATAGATCCAAAATTATCTATGTGTTTATCAGTGTTTTTGGCAAACAAGAAGAGTTGGTTTTGGTTATTACAAGCAGGATCAAACCAGAAATTTTAGGGCTGTTGTGCAAAGTTTTTCAAGAAAGTGAGTGAGTGTTCATCAAATTCATAGGTTGCTTTATGAATAAGAGAAATTTGGGGTGTCTTTCGACAGAAAAAAGTAAAGGAAAAATGCAAGTAAAGGTAAAAAGCTTAAAAGTTTAAAACGTATAAACTTAAAGAAAAGATAAATTGCACTAATGTAAAAGTGGTTTGACAAATCAGATTACATATATTATGTATGACTCTTTTTTCTAGACGCCGGTACTTCGAGTGCTATAATTCTATAAACGATTTGCGACCTATTTTTATATGGAAAACTACTATTTATACATAGTAAAATAACTAAAGAAAGTCAACTTCCACGATCAACACTTCTTCCATCGAGAAACTGCTTGACCCCACGTTTCCACTAAGGAAATCGCTGATCTTTGGATTCAAATTCTTCCCGCCTCGACAGTAACTGCTTGGCTTCGACAAACTTCCATTCTTGACTTATGTCTTGTCGAACCACGGTGCTTTTAGACTCTTTCACATGCTAAGTCCAAATTCCGTCGAAGTCCTCATGTTGAAGACAAAGACTTGATTCCTAAAAGACAACAGTCAAGAAATGCTGACTGCATTAATTGAGTCTATCGAAATTACATGCTAACACTACGTTACTTAAAAAATCTGCACAACTATTGGTTTACCTGTAAGGGTCATGCTAACTGTAAGATACATGTTAAGCAATCTAAAAGCAGAAATATTTTCTTAAATTTGGTGCATTCAATTAATCAAAAATAAAAAAAATATTCAAATGCATTGATTATATAAAAATATTTCTACTTTCGACTCATTAACTTGTGCCGTAAGAACACAAGTTAATGAAGAATATCATTTAAGATAGGTTTGAGAACAAAATTAGAGGTTATACCATACTTTTGTTGTGTGCAAGTGTGAGTTATATGTCCTACATCGGGTAGAAAAGTAAAGGTTGAACACCTTATAAGGAAGAGGACCCTTATACCTGATGCCTTAAAGTTTTGGGTGGAGACATGGTGTCTAAGTCTCTTTGGATCCTGGAAGTTTAATCCATTGCCACTCCCGGAGCTCCCCGGACTCCCTAATAATTGGTATCAGAGCCTGGTTAGGCTCGGTGAGGACCGAGAACGGGATCCTAGTGTGGACTAGGCTAGCCACGTGGGTGACATACACTTGAGGGGGAGATTGTTGGGAAATCAAGTGTGAGTGATTATGTCCCACATCGACTAGGAATGGAGGAAACATTGGATATATAAGACAGGAGACCCATATACCTTATGCCTTAAGGTTTTAGGTGGAGATGTTGTGTCTAAGTCTCTTTGGTTCCTGGAAGTTTAATCCATTGCCTTAAGGTTTTGGGTAAGAGTGTGGCGTATCTCTCACTTGTGTGGTTGTTCTAGCCTCGATGTGGACGGTCTCCTAGGCTCCCCTCTTGACCCAACAATGGTATTAGAGCCCCGGTTCGAAGAAAGGTACGACCGAGGCAACCGGTCCGTTTGCGCATAAAGCAGCAACGGCCGTACAGTGTCGGTCAGTTGCGAAGAAACCAGCAATGGCGATACAAGTAAGTAAGAGCTTCCGCTTGAAGGGGGAGCATGATGAATAGATGAACTCACACTTGAGGGAGAGTGTTATGTGCAAGTGTGAGTTATATGTCCCACATCGGATAGAAAAGTAAAGGTTGAACACCTTATAAGTAAGAGGACCCATAAACCCAATGCCTTAAGATTTTGGATAAGAGTGTGGTGTTTCTATCACTAGTGTGGTTGTTCTAGCCTCGATGTGGACGGTCCCTTAGGCTCCCCTCGTGACCCAACAATGATATTAGAGCCCCGGTTCGACGAAGGGTACGACCGAGACAACCGGTCCGTTTGCTCATAAAGCAGCAACGGCGGTACAGTGTCGGTCCGTTGCGGAGAAACCAGCAATGGCGATACAAGCAAGTAAGAACTTCCGCTTGAAGGGGGAGCATGATGAATAAATGGACTCACACTTGAGGGGGAGTGTTGTGTGCAAGTGTGAGTTATATGCCCCACATCAGATAGAAATGTAATGGTTGAACACCTTATAAGTAAGAGGACCCATAAACTCATTGCCTTAAGGTTTTAGGTAAGAGTGTGGTGTCTCTCTTTCTTATGTGGTTGCTCTAACCTTGATGTAGACGGTCCCCCAAACTCCCCTCAATGTTCCAACAACTTTGTTAGGCTAACAACGATATAAGACTTCAGAAAATCTCAGCATGTTGAGATAAACGTTTATTAACTTCAAGCAAAGATTAAGACTTCAGAAAATCTCAGCATGTTGAGATAAACGTTTATTAAATTCAAGCAAAGATTGAGACTTCAGAACTAAGCATGTTGTGGACTATGAAGTCCTTAATATAAAACGTCACCTGGAATCTCTAATATATGTCGCCAAGGATTCCAACTCAAAGCAGAAAATCCCTAGCTTCTCATACTTGAAGTTCATAACACACCATTGTCCTCCGTCGCTCAAAATATTTTTCTCAGTTTTCAATGGTTTCTCACTTAAATCTTCACCTCAACCCCATGTATTTTTGCAATTTGTAGAGGTGATCGGGTCTTAAGATAAGAGCTTTGTTAAACTTGAACTATTGTTAAATGCAGTCACAAAAGAAGCTCACGGGTCTTACTTTGGATTCCAAACAACCCCATGAATGAGAAAGACACCACATTTTAACTTAAAACCTTAAGTAGTTAGGTTTACGATCTCTCGCTTATAAAATATGGAAGGGTATTGGTTAAGTATCCAAAACAAGTAAGTTTTTATAAAAAAGTTGTGCAATCATTATTTTATCAAAAGTAACATTTTGTATTTCCAAAACAAAATTCCTATATGTAGATTCCTTAATCATTGCCCTAAGGGCACTGGTTAGCGAGACCCATAAAATATTCAATATTTACTTTTCTAAACAATGTGATATTTCCATGGCACATTTGCTACAAAATATTATTAATATGGGACTTTAATAATATCCTCTCAGTTTGGTTCGGTTTGGACTTTCGGTTTCGTTGGTTTTGTCCGAACCACTTACACCCTTATCCCCGTGAGCTTAGCTCAGTTGATAGGGATATTGCATATTATATGCAGGGGCCGGAGTTCGAACCCCGGACACTCCACTTTCCCACAATTTAATTGTGTGAGCTCTAGCCACTAAGCTACTTGACAAAAAAAAAATTAAATCCCAAGTAAAATGAGTAGATAAAAATTTGTATGCATAATTTTAATAATAATTAATAAAGTTAAAAATTTCGCACCCCTAACTCAGGGTCCTGGATCCGCCACTATCAGTATCTGATACTGTTTTGTAGTGCCCGGGCTTTACAAGGAGATACTAAAGATCTTTTAATGATGGAATTTGCACGGCCCCTTGAAATCACAAAATCAAACTCTTACATTAAATGCCACACAAGAAAAATCAATTGACTTGCATTTTGAATCCTATAAACAAACATCCAAATGAATTCCCATTACAAACAGAAGGACAAGAAACAACATGAAATAAAAATTCCATAAAATGGAGACAAATTACTTATGGAAAATATAGCCTAGGAATGCAAGTACCGTCTCCACAATACTAAGTATTGCCAACAATGCAGCAACAAAGTTGTAATTTTGTTCCAAAAATTTGATAAGCCATTCTAGACAATAGGCAGAACCATGCCACAATATTTTTAAGATCCTTATGATGAAAAAAGCCCCAGAGTAATTGTTCAAATCATCAAGCAGTTTAACATAGCTGGAATCAAGTATCCCAGAATCAATTCCAGACGCAATAGTATGAAAAAACTCTTTCAACTTCTCATTATTCATATTAGTATGATCCACAATGATGTTCTTTTCCTTAAGAAACTTTACATCAGCCGAGCAACAAATCAGCCCATCGAAAATCATCGCAGACAATGTAAATTTGCTGCTGGGACTAGTCAGACTATGGTCTTCAGTTGCGACCGAAATGGAAGAACTTTTCCCTTTCTTTTTATGATGCTCCCACACAATGACATTACGCCACTTTGCTTTTGTTGTTTCTGTGATATGCAACTGTTCAATTTTCAGTTTCCCATTTTCAAACTTAAAATGAAAGTCCAAACCTTTCACTTGGCTTATTGTCGCATTCCTATGCTTAGGTTTTTTTATGAAATTCCCAATCCTTACTATTACACCACCAAAACAATTCCTCATCAAACCGAAGCAAGAAATCCCTTTATCCCTATCTTCAAGAACTTTGATACTTACACCTGCAGCTTGGAGATTCAAAGCACAGCTATTCAGCTTTAGCTTCTCAGGCGCAGTAGTATCCATAATGCCAAGTACATGATTTCCATGATTGTCCATTCTTCTCTCACTTGTACCGTTAACAAAGAAGTGGACAAGATCAAGAATGTGAGGGGCTTCGAGACATGGTAATTGAAGAGTAGAGTATCCTAAGACAGAGAGAGCAAGATTGTTGATTTTCTTCGCCCTCAGCTCTCTCTTCCTCTGCTCCTCCCTCTCTATCCTGCGCTCCCTTTCTATCCTCTCTTTCTTCTCCTCCTCCATCCTGAGCTCCCTTTTTATCCTCTCTTTCTTCTCCTCCTCCGTCTCTATTCCGCTCTCCCTTTCTATCCTCTCTTTCTTCTCCTCCTCCGTCTCTATCCCGCGCTCCCTTTCTATCCTCTCTTTCTTCTTCTCCTCCTCCGTCTCTATCCTATCTGGTTCAAACACATTTGGAAAAAGTGTTTGAGACAACTTATGGAGGACCAGAATGGGGATCTGGTTCTCCAATAACATTAGATCAGACAGAACATCCTGGTCTTTTAGAACTTCAGTTGCCGGGCCAGGTGGCCATAAACGGCTAGGAAATTGTGAATCTAATCCCTTTGATATGAGAAGCTCTAACAGAAAACATCCATCTAATAACATAATTTTACCGAGTTCGTGCTGCTTGAACTCAATGTGTGTCACGTAGCTTGCACGAACCTCTTGATCTAATTCCCAAACTGCTTCACTGCATTCCTTCAAGCTATCATCCGCTTCACCTGCTCCTCGATGAAGAAGAGACAACATGCACCGTAATTTGACTTCTTCCATGAGAAGTAAATCATCTCTGCTTCCTTTGAATCTTGGTCCAATGGACACCACCCTTGGCATGTATGCATCCTCGTTCAATTTTTTAAGACTTTCTGGAACCACGGAAATGCTACATGATTGAATATAATCATAGTCCACAGATTCTATCAGTGTTTGGATAGAATTTAACCACTCAGCTTTCGTTGGTTGATTTGCCATAGCCTGTAGTAATTCACTTTTTCTGGTATATCTAAGAGTACTTGCTAGCAAGAAGTATTTGCTAGCTTTTTATAAAAGACAAAGATTATCTACAAAAAGAAAATAAGAAAAGACAAACATTATGACAATGCTCGTATAAAATTTTTTTTATTATTCGTCCATACCCCACCCCCAGATCTGAGGCACACACCGTTTAATTTGGTCTTCAACATGCTAGTAAAAGAAAAAATACTTTCTTTTGAGCAAAGAAAAAAAAAATACTTTTTTTTTTTAAGGAAAAAAAATACTTACTCTATTCATATCGGAAAAAAATATACTATTTTTTATTTACGTGACCGTCTTTCTGCTCTTTTTATTGCATCAAAGTTTGAAAATTATTAACTATGTTTTTTTTTTATGAAATTTTGATTTTGATTAAAACTAAAAATACAAATGTTTGTTGCTTTCAATTTATAACAAACAAAACTAACAATGATTATTTATTTCAATGACACCAACAATATAAAAAAATATAATATAACTTCTTTTTTTTATAGAAAAAATTGTTTAAGCGTATAATTGGGATAATGAAAAAGTAAATATAAATATATTCATCTAGTTTGTTACACTTTTTAAATGATAGAGGAAACAAAAACCAGAGATATATTTATTCATATCGTGTTTGTTACATTTTTTAATATTTAAATCATTCTTATCTATTTGTTACATGTGTTATTTGTATTGAAAATTGAGGGCATTTTTGGAAAGAAAAATCCAACCCAAAAGAGCTGAAAAGGGTAGTTTTCTTTATATATAGTATAGATTAGTAAAAGACTCACAATTTTATATCACGGTAATTATATAAACAATAATTAAATTGTTCCTCTTCAGGGGTGGTATTTGATTCACATGAGTCCAGGTATGTTCCTTTTCATAAGTGGTTAGAGAAAAATATTATTGATGTCGATGAGGATATTATAGTCCATATTCTTGTCTTGTGTTATGAGATATGGTGTGCTAGAAATAAGAAATGTTTTGAGGGGACTGATGTTGATGTGACTGCCACTATTCAAAAGGCACAAAGATCTATTGTAAATTTTAAGAGTGCTAGTACGGTGTTGGTGGAGACACTGAGTGGAGGTCCAATTTTGCCAATATCTGATGTTCATTGGACACCCCCGTTTAGTGTTTTCTATAAGCTTAATGTTGACGCAGCAGGTCCGATAGAGGGTGATAAGTGGGATATTGGTGTTGTGGTGAGAGATAATGAAAGTGTTGTCGTTGGTGCTAGTCGTTGGCAAGTCTGTTCATTACCAGATTCAGAGGTTGCAGAAGCTTTAGCTATGCGGAAGGGTTTGGAATTTGCAAAAGACATGTCTTTTCTGAATCTTATAGCATAATCAGATGCTTCTAATGTAGTTTTAGCGTTGAATGCTCACTAACAATCTTCCAACTATGTTGGCTCTCTTATTCAAGATTGTATTAGTTTTAATGGTAGTTTTCGTAGTTTAAATGTTTTGCATGTTATGCGTGAAGCCAACCAAGCTGCTCATTATTTAGCTAAATATGCTCTTAAGAATTTAGATTGCATATGGGTTGAAGAAACTCCGTCTTGTATTTCTGCAGTCTTGGCATTTGATTTATTGCCAGACTTTTGTTATTGAAATTGTCTTTAATGTCAAAAAAAAAAAACAATAATTAAATTGTTAATATTGTCGAATGTTTAAAAATAGTAAATGAAAATTATTAGAATTAATGTAATGTTTCTGTTAAATATTTTTCTCTTACATATACAAAAACCTGTTAAATAGTAATCACGTCAGTTGTGAATTTTATTTGCTATATATGCAAAAACAAATTTTTACGTAGATATATGAGAAAGTTGATATGATAAAATTTTGAAAATTCATGACTTTTTCAAAATATCAGTTTCTATTTCACTCTATGTGTGTGTTCTTTGAAGATTCATCATCTCTATCTTATTGATTTTCTGAGTTTCGATCTCAATTATGTTTTGAAATTTTCAGTTCTTGTGCTAATTTGTCACTTTTATACTCGTGTTGATCAACGATTCTTGTTAATTCGTTGATTTTCATTTTCTTGCTTTGAAAGTTTTTCCTCAATCTTCATTGTTCCTAGCAGATTTTCGTATCTTTTTCTTCTTCGTGTTTCTTTGATATCACACATTCATCACTTTCACTATGCCTCATCATCAAGTTCCAGCGATTCTTCATGCGCAACAACACACTGATTATTTCTTCTATGTTCGTCCTAGTGAATGATCGAATTCAGGTATTGTTACTCCTCATTCTATTGGTTCCAAATGCATTGCTTGGAGCAGATCTTTGCAACACGCACTTTGTGCAAAAAACAAGTTAGCCTTCATCGATGGTTCTCTTCCCATTCTAGATCTTGATGATTTGAACAGAGGAGAATGGAAAAGGTGTAATCATCTTATCCAATCATGGATTCTGAATTTTGTCTCTCCTCAAATTGCTCAAACCCTCATTTTCCATATTCATGCTATTGATTTTTGGGAAGAATTGAAAGAAAGATTTTTTAAAGCTGACATAATTTGCATTTCTACTTTGAGATCCTCAATTAACATTCTCAAGCAAAGGTCGTATTTTGTTCTTAACTATTGTTTACCGATGTTTTTGGTAAACTACGAGGGGCTGGTTTTGGTTATTACAAGCAAGATCAAACCAGAAATCCTAGGACATGTTGTGTATTTTGTTTTTCAAGTGTTCGTCGAGTTCATAGGTTGCTTTACGAACAAGACGAGACCGTGTGGCAGATCTTCGACGAAAAAAAGGTTTATAAGAGCAAAGTAAAGACATTATGTTTAAAATTGCAGAAACTTAAAGGAAAAATAAAGTACAATGCATTAAAAATAAAGGTGGTTCGACAAATCCTTTACATACATTCTTTATGACTCTTTCCTCTCGCGCGGGTACTTCGAGTGTTTTAGAATTCTGTATAGGTGATTTGCGACCCGTATTCCCTATGGAAAACTACTATTTATACATAGAAAATAACTGGAAAAATTACAATCCCACGATCAGCACTTCTTCCATGTAGACAACCGCTTGTCTCCCACGTTTCACTGGTCTTCTAACTATCTCAACCAGTTTCTCTTTGGGGTTAACCGCTTTGTCATCAGCACTTGCAGTAATACCCTTTTTCGATCTTTGATACCTTCTCCATTGAGTGCGAGTCATAGGATTCTTGACTTTGTAATTATTACAATAGGTGTATTTCTTTGACTCATCTGGATTCTCAGTATCAGTGGTGACATTTTTAGTAACAACATTACTAGTATTGCCTTTCACCACATTGTTCTTCCCATACTGAACATTTAATGGGTCGACTGAACCCACTTCTGTACAGATGCCTTAGCATAGGGCACAAAAGTTTTCCCTTGACCATTTCTATCAACATAATTAGTGGTCGAAGAGTTATTAATGAAAGGGATGTAACTCTTAGTGAAAGAGAACTTTGGTCTATGATCAGCAGACCATTTTCCTCTTTTCTTGGATTCTGGAATAACATTTTCAAGGCTTTTGGTAACCTCTTTGTTGAATACTGAACTACATCTGGAGCACAACATTACCTCAGAATTCTTCAATATGCAACGATTGAGGAAATCAATCAGCTCCTCTTCAGTTATAGGGTAAGCTGCTTTTGCCTTCTCATCGAACTGAGGTTCTGAAATGATTTCGTCAGCATCTTTGGGACTTCCAGAAACTTCTACCATCTGACATTCACCAACATCATATGTTGCTTCGACATATAGTTTTTCCACAGCATATGCAATGGCTTCCACTACGTTACAACTTACAAACTTTAGTGTACATTGCGTTGACGTCTTTTAAAGGATCGACATCCACTTGCATCTGAGGATTTGTTTTATCTCTAAACTTTAGTCTGCCTTCATTCAGAGCTCTTTGCACTAAGTCCCTAAAAAGTACACAATGTGAAGTCTTATGTCCCAAACAATTATGATATTTACAAAACTCTCTCTTTTTACGTTGCTCTATTGGTGGAATTTTTAAACCATAAGGTACCGCCACTTGACCATAAAAAACTAAGATACCAAAAATCTCATCGCATTTCGTTACATCGAACGTGTAAGTTTTGGGAGTGTATTTATCATTTTGTGTTTCGACAGGATTTCTCCCGTCGGATGGCCTCAACCCTTTGCATGTATAAGGAGGGTCATGTTTTAATTCATCAAAGTTGACCTCATCGTCCCTGACATCTTCATAACCTATGTCAAATTCTTGGTCGCTTTTATTTGTATCAAGATAAGAAAACTTTTTTCTTCTAAACTTGTGTGTTCTAGCCTTTTCAGCCTTCAGTCTTTTCGACCTGTTGAACTCTATCGGCCAATTGGGCCATATCTCTCAAGTATTGAGTGTCTAATTTCTTTCTGATGTAATAATCTAGGCTACTAGCGGCCATTTCGACTAAATCATGTGCAGGCACTTGAGTAAAACACCTTGCCTTTAACAATATGAATATATTCAAATAATCATCGACAGACTCAGTTGTTCGTCTCCTAACACTTGCTAATTCCTTTAGACTTATCTTAGATTGGCCCATGTAAAATAGTTCATGAAATAGCCTCTCTAATTGAGTCTAATGTTGAATGGAGTGTGTTGCAAGTGTGGTGAACCACGTAAAGGCATTCTTTGTTAGAGAATTTGGAAAGAATTTTAATCTCAAATTCTCATTTTTTTGCAATATCTCCAGCCTCAGTCAAATAACATGTTATATGTTCGACAGTAGATTCACTGGTATCACCAGCAAACATTGTGAACTTAGGAATTTTATAACCTTTAGGAAGTTCAGTTTTTAGAACATATTATGACAAAGGAGATACAAAGTTTGGCTTGTCTAAACCCACGTTTAAGCCATTCTAAGCCATGATATTTCAATCAAATTGGCTATATTGTTATGTGCTCCGATATTTTGTTGTTGGACATTTCTAACAACTTCGTCTGCATCATAATTTCTATCCGCCAAAATTACCTCTGGTTGTGCTTGTACCATTGGTTCGACTGGTTGAGGTCAAGGCACATGTTATTGTCTTTGAACCATATGTTCGACAATTTGCACAGGTTGAGTATTTTGGATTTGAGGGATATTTTGGATCCGAGGGATCCGTTGACAGACAGTTTGTGGAGGGGCGAAGAAATCTGCTATTCTCCCCATTTTAGTGGCTAATGCTTGGTAACCGTGATTCGTATTTTGAATCAAAGGGTTAAACACCGTACCAAATTTTTGTGTTAACAAATTAACCATCTCATGATTGCTCTCATCCATTTGTTGCCTAAACAACATCATAGATTCTATAGTTAAGACTGGTGGAGCATTTCTGCCAAAAACACTAGAACTCGAAAAACTATGTGTATTAAACGGTGTAAATGGATTTGCATGTTCTGCAAATGCAGGATTGTTATGCAAATTTTCCATCATTGAAGTTGGCATACCTTACAGTTTGTCCTTAGAGAAGTATGCGTATTTATGACCCTATCATCAAATCTAGCCCTAACTTGAGAGTTAGGACAAGTAGGAACACTTTTAGACACAGGTACACCAACAGTAAATGGTGGCACAACGTTCCCCATTTCTTGTTGTCTCATTGTAGCAGTTACAGTCGGAGCAGTTACTCCCATTTTCGTCGAAACCGGCATGGCCATGGTTTCCCCCACGACCGTTGATACACTAGCACCCACTGCAGGGGCGGATGCCCGTGTAAAATGTGCTTGTGAAAAGGATTGTGATGATTGTGATGACATAGAAGCACCAGTATTGACGGATTTAGTCATTGTCTTAAAATCTTTACCACTTCTTAAATGCATGCACAAAAAAATGTGAATTTTTCCTTAGAAAAAGTTCACTGAAAATAGTTGCTAATCTTCAGGTAACCGTTTTCACAAGAAAGGTTTTTAGAAAACAAATTTTGAAAAAGTTTTTGAATTTTTTTGGAAGATTATGGTAATTTCTTCCAAAGGGTTTTTTGTTTGAAAAAAGCACAATGGAAATTTCTTCCAAAGGTTTTGAAAAAAAGTTTTTTTTAAAGTGATGCACAAACAGGGTCCCACCGGGCGTGCCAATTTGTTTACCGATGTTTATGGTAAACTAAGGGGGCTGGTTTTGGTTATTACAAGCACGATCAAACCAGAAATCCTAGGACATGTTGTGCATTTTGTTTTTCAAGCGTTCGTCGAGTTCATAGGTTGCTTTACGAACAGAACGAGACCGTGTGACATCTTTCGACGAAAAAAGGGATTTTAAAAGCAAAGTTAAGGCATTAAGTTTAAAATTGCAGAAACTTAAAGGAAAAATAAAGTACAATGCATTAAAAATAAAGGTGGTTCGACAAATCCTTTACATACATTTTTATGACTCTTTTCTCTCGCGCCGGTACTTCGAGTGTTTTAGAATTTTGTATAGGTGATTTGTGACCCGTTTTCCCTCTGGAAAACTATTATTTATACATAGAAAATAACTGGAAAAAGTACAATCCCACGATCAACACTTCTTCCATGTAGACAACCGCTTGTCTCCCACGTTCTCCATAAAAGAAACCGCTTCTCTTTGAAATTCGAATCATGAGTAATTGAATCTTTTTAGGCTAGGGTTTTAAGATGAACCTCTATTTTATTTGTTGGATATTTATTTAATTTAAAGTTTTTATTCAGTTATTTTATGTTCGTTATTTAGTTTTATTGTCGTGCGTAAGATTTGTCTCCTCTGGAGCACAACCCTAGTTTAGACACTTAGGTAGTTACAGAGCCTAATATTGATGCTTATATCTTGATATTTATATCTTTCTATCTATGAAGTAATTGATTAGAAACTAGTGAAAAGAAACCGAAAGCAGGTAGACCCTGATAGTTAGTACTTAGGAGGTGACATAACTAATATTGAGTAAAATATGTTGAAATCAGTAGGTAACTAGTTACTAATCAAGGATACGCGACTTCACGACTTAAATCTTCCCAGTAAGTCCATTCTCTTCCCTTGGTAAGGTAGATGCTGATAGGGTTGCCTATTTGTAGAACTAAGATAGAGAGTGTGATATGTACTTCTAAGATTCATAGATGAGAGAACCTTCAAAAACACTAGCATCAGAACTTGGAATTCTAGGAACTCTACCCTAAGTTTATGTTTCAATTACCCCTGAGTGAGATAAACCCCACACATAAGGATTATCGTGTGATTAGCAAGTACGACTCAACAGGCGGAGGGATGGACCTTAATCGACCAAGATAGTATAGACACTACACGTAAGGATCACCGTGCGATCAGTAGGTGCAACTTGATAACTGATTAGGTTAGCACGTCCCACGAACTCATCACTTAAATAGCCCTTACGTAAATTAATTCAAGAATCCTAACCGCTTCTAACATTTCTGCAACTAAAATAGGTAAATTTACTCTGTTGCAAATAGATAAAAATAGCAAATCTCTTAACCCTCAACTCTTTATTTTATTGTTAAAAAATAAGTAACGCGAATTGTTTCGACGAAATCACAATCCCTGTAGATACGATACTCTAGTTATCACTTTATTACATGGTAAACGATTTGATACACTTGTTTAATCCGACCATCAGATACATGATAATACCGTAAAGTGGAAAAAATAATAGTCTTTTATTTGTGTGCGCGCACAAAAATAATCATTTAAATTTGTGCATGTATCCATACAGGCATTGATTCAATCCACATTCCTTGAACGGCCTCACAGGTTCGTTCGAGTTTCCTTAAATAAAATAAAAAAACGTTCGGCTTCAATCGTAATTATCAAAGGTTTGGTTGGATAATGAAATGAAATTTAAATTAAACACCTTAAACATATGTTTGAGCAAGTTTGAAAGTGAAGTTTACCAGCTACTATCGCCAAACCAAGTTAATTGATTTGTTTATTTGTGATATTTTTTTTAAGAATTAATTAGTGGTGTATTTTTTAAGATTTTGAATTACATCATCAATATTTATTTATAAGAACAGAAGAGACTTCACCCAGTCTTTTTATATATAGTCATTCTTTATTGTCATGGAAGAGAAAAATTGAGTATATGTTAAAACAAGAGTCCTATGTGATCATCATGGTGGGATTAAAGATTTATTTTGAATCGGAATTATAACTTTTGTATTGGACTTTATATTTGTTTTTATCAATAAAAAAAATTACTTAGTAAATGACTTTGATCAAATTTGAGACAAAAATTCATCTGACCCAAAGATTAGATTAAATTATAAGTTGTTTGATTTGGTTTTGAACCCCATAGTTTTACTTTATATCCAAACACATTCAATAATATTCGATTTTGGATGTAAATG
>Ga0315914_1006449_pt1 | contig 16612 bp, 11 predicted proteins | sample MpolenodulesMG_FD_203920 | JGI IMG/M metagenome (GOLD analysis project Ga0315914, IMG submission 203920) | Medicago polymorpha root nodule microbial communities from Los Angeles, California, United States - elongated nodules | ecosystem: Host-associated > Plants > Roots > Nodule | place: USA...
GCAAATATAAATAAAAAGAAATTAACAAAATTAATACATATAACAACATCTCATTTTATTAATAGAATTCATACAATAATTGATACATTTATTCGAATTCACTAAATCTACTTCTTTTTTTACCCTCTTGGGGTAAATAGTGAGCAGCCTTCTTGGGGAAAATACATCATCAACCCTTAGGCTAAATCTAAATCTGGTTCTTTTTATACCCCAAGAAGATTCTTTTTACCCACGGTAAAAAGTTTTTGGGGTAAAAAGAAGCAAATTTAATTTTATCCCAAATTTAATTCACCATTTACCTCAAAACTGACCACCATTTGCCGCAAGTGACTAGAGAAATAGAGGGAGAGAGTGAGGAGGGAGAGAAAGTGATATGGTGTGAGGAAATAAGGAAGTATGGAGGGATGTTTATAGGTAGGAATGGTAGTATAGGTTATAACAACCATAAATGTGGTAAAAAAAACGTGTAGATTGAATGTTGAAAAACTGACCAAAGTCCCAAAAACGTGTGTTCTTCAGTTCTGACCACCGGCTAACATGCGTGAGTTAACTCGCGCCCAGGCCAGTGCTGCGTGACTTAAGTCACGCAGAACTTATAAGGTGCGTGAGTTAAGTCACATTGTGTGACTTAACTCACGCAAGGGTATAACTGGAAATTATGTTGGGCGCGAGCAAAATGTGCTGGGAGAAGAACAGAAATCTTTTTTTTTTTAAAAAAGAAAAGGAAAGTGGGCTTAGTTGAGTCCAGTTGCAATGGGTCGTGGATTGGTGAAACCAATTTTGAGAATTACTCTTCTCTCGTATGTGTTTTTCTCATTCTCGTCCTACGTGAGTTAACTCAGGCTGAAAATACATCTGCATGAGCTAACTCACGCTCGACTATTTGACAGGAATGAGCAAAAACAGATGGGAGAAGAGCAGTTACCCCAATTTTTGCTGAGAAATTATTTTTTTACGTGTCATTCAAATTTCTTATTTCGCCCTTACTCGGATTACATAATCAAATCATTTTTTCACAATTTTGGATTCTATAATTTGCGTCATATCCCACCCCAAAAAAAAAAGTAAGAAAGAAAACGTGAAGAAAGAAAAACTATTTAATTGCAATGAAATGTAGAATAATGCAAGACTATGCTTCAGATTATATTATCTGAATATTGCTTAGAATATGTATGAAAAATAAGAGTTCGGACTGTGTTAAAATTTGTGATTTAGGGTTTTGACACGTTTAAAATTATATAATCTTAAACGTGTTTAGAACACAAAAATAGAAAACTTTGTCACTAAATCAAAATCTACAACAACAACAACAACATAAATTAAACATAATAATTTCACCAAGATAATTCAACCACGAAATACAACAACGTAAAAGAACATAATTAATTATCCATTCAAGCCTTGGTTTCTTCGCAGATTCTGGGCCAATTCAAACTTTTTTGTATATCATGAAAAGACCTGATCAAGGAAGCGCCTAACTAGATCGTTGCCTTTGAATTATATTGATCAAATATAAAGAACATGGTTCTCACGTGGAGTTTCGTCTAGGTGGACCGAATGCATCCATCTAAGTTGATCGACAAACGACGATGCTCAACATTGTCTACCATTCTTGTGTCTATGTAGTTGAGACAGTCATTAGTTTGGTTCAGTTGATCCTTTAATTCATACAATGTAACATCAAAACATACCCTAAACAGATCAAGTTTCTCCCTATTGTAGCACATTGCAGCTAGCATAGTGTTCATATATATTGGATAAATGTTCGTGGTTATATGGTGTTGTTTGCGAATAGGGATCGGAACAGGCCATGTTGTTCGATGGGGGCCTACAACCTAACCTATTTAGAGCCTAACTCGACCTAACTTGTTTATTAACAAGGTCAGCCTTAGTCCATTATGGCCTCTTTCAACATTTCATTTTTGAAGTAGCAATTCACCAACTCTGGGCATGGCGCAGCATGATGATTCATTTCATTTTCCTCATAATACTAGTAATCTCATCATTATTAAAGCCAGGGAAATCCATAAGTGTTTAGTGAAAGCTCTTGATCTTAATCATCGAGAGGTAGCCAAGGAAATCCATAACCAGTGATCTCATGATATTGATTCTTCGTGGTCATATTCCTCTTCATTGATTGAAAGCTCTTTAGCAACCATTAACTCTTTAAAAAAAGGATTGGAGATACATTATTACCGAGAGGCGAACACACCTTAATTTAAAGGCATATGGTATCGTCTATATCATATGCATTTAAACATAAAAAGTATTTATTTTTTGAATCTATTTTTTTTTTGGCTTTCGCACCGGTTTCTGACTCATCAAAGGTGGACGACTAATCTGACTCATGCGTAGAGGCATGTGCACTGGTCAAGCGTTGTTCCTCTTGAAAATCGAACCAGTATTCCTCGAATACGTCCTTGGAAGGAGCTCTTTGCCACTGGAGTTTAATCTTTGTTTAATGTAATACTGCCTCTTTCCACTAAATAAAAATAAATAAATTATTAATAGGATCATTAATATGTAGTATATGCACACGATAGAGAAGTCGTTAATAATCCCCGTGAGCTTAGTTCAGTTGGTAGGGATATTGCATGTTATATGTAGGGGCCGAGGTTCGAACTCCGGACACCTCACTTCTCCACGTTTAATTGTGTGAGCTCTAACCACTATGTTACTTGACAAAAAACAAAACAAAAAAAGTCGTTGGTAAAATTAGCATAGTTTACGGTATTTTCCTAGTTTCAAATTACATTTCAGATTATTGGAAGTCAAGTGCGGTGCATGTTTCCTTTGGAAAAAAAAAGTGCGGTGCATGTTATTCTTTTTGTCCTTACCAAAAAAATGTGATTTTTGTTTTGTAGTAAAGTATTTAAAAAGGATATGAAGCATAAAGACATGGACCGACCTTAGGAGTGTTGTTGAGAATGGAAATTGACGAGATTGTGAATGGAAATATTTTATTTTTTCACTCTACTAATTTCTTACACAATCTATTGATTTTAGATATATAATCTGAAAGAAAGAAAAAAAAAATACGTTAACAAGTAACAGCCCTCTAATTTTCTCAAAATTTATAATCAGAATTAGTGTGTGAGAAGATTTGAGAGTGGAAAAAGTAACACTAATAAAAACTAGACATAAAACTCAAAACTGGTCCAACTGTAAAGTAGCCCATTTAAATATGAAAGTGTTGTTTGACAAAAAATAAAAAAAACAGGATCCTCACGTGAGAATGAAATGAAGTACACAAACACGACACAAGTGAAGAGTGCGACGTGTGAGGGGTGTCTGTCCATGCCGTCAGCGCCAATCCAGCACAGCTCCACCCTTATCCACTTGGAAGCTTTCCAGGTGGCATTTAGCATGGGTCAGTGGAGTTTTTTTCACCATAGAAAAATTGATTATATCCATTAGATTAAATGAAGAGCACATTTTTATCCTACTCTCTCAACACTAGATTATTTTTTACACTTACCTTTCACCCTCTCTTTCATGTCCCACACACCCACACCACCACCACCACCACTAAATCACAAATTCAGCCACCACTTTGACCACCACCGCACCACCACACACCGTCATGGTTGCTGTCGGAAACCTCAAAGTTCCAAGTTTTATATGGATGTTGTTCTGGAAAATAACAAGTTGAATTGCCTTTGTTCCAATATCATTCAATTTCATGAATTTCTTAAAACAAACAATGAAATGGGTATTCTGGAAAACAATAAAAGATGAAATTTGTATATGATGAAGGAAGTTATAGTGAAAATGGAGTAGGTGACCTCGGATAGGGATAAAAGGAATGATTAATGAGAAGAGTTTGTTGCAATGAGATGAGAAAGAGTGGTGGAGAAGAAATTGGGTCTGTAACCCAAGGTGTTGCTACACTTGTATATGAATTCTATTTCCTTCAACAATTTCAAAATCAAAATCGAAATAAAAATCAATCAGAATGGAAAATGGTACATAAGCAACGACAATAAATGATGAATTGTTCGTTGTTTGCATAACTTTTGCAACTTCATTTTTTTAAAATTTACGACATTTATTTATAGTCCAATAATAAAGATCTTCATCGAGACTCATCTTTATAAACTAATGAATCTGAATATCTAGGGAAGGAAGAGGAGGAGCTTAATGGGTTTCTCTCAAATGGGTTAAGTCAGGTTGCTCCAAGTGGTGAGAGAGACATGAGGAGAGTGAAAGAAAATTTGTGGTGAGTGTCTATGATAACATCATGGTCTATATTTGATCTGATGGTTAAAAAAAAACTTTCTCATGATGGAAAACAACTCCTTTTTCCCATACTAAACCCCATCAGCTTTGCATTGTCATGAGACCTGTCTTCAAAGAATTATAGAATATAGATAGATAATTTATCCAACATTTTTTTTTTGAGCAATTTTATCCAACATAATAATTACTACTAAACCTTATTAAGTTATTTTTAATTTACTTCTAAATTTATATACGTGGTTAATTTTTATTAGATGTTGAATAAGTTATCCAAATTTACTTCTAAAGATCAACATCCAACAACCAACCGTGCTGTAAACACTCTATCTTCGGTGTTCAATACAATTAATTTATGTGATATAATATGTAAGTTTTTTTTTTAAGGAAATATTTGTTGGATTTTTTTTTTTAGGAATATTTGTTGGATTGTTAGTATCTAAAATTCTAGAGTCTACATAATTTCAATTAATAACATTAAGATTTTTTTTTTACCAATTAATAACTTTAAGATTTTTTTTTACCAATTATCATTAAAACTTAAGAATATCGAAAATAGACTATAAAAGCATAGTTGGGATTTTTTTTTTCTTACCGTTATTGTAGATAACTAGGACGAACTTCAAGAATACTCTGAAATGTCTGAGATAAAAATACTTTTAAGCTATGATGAGAATGAATGAATTTTGCATCCTAAGTTCGTTCTTTTATAGTCCTTACTTTTTGGAACAATGAGCTTCATTTGGTCACATAGACCCTTAAATTGTGATTTATAGTCTCTCATTTCTCATATAGTATGAGTATGAGATTGCAACCAATATAGCTCATTCGTACAAAGTCATTGGAGTTTAGACATGATTCAAAGATGTTACTTGACCGTACGAGACACACAGAGTCAGAGCATGAACTTGCGCCACTGCTTCGTGTGGGACGCATGACAAGCCATTAAGCAATTGAAAGAGGTCCACAACAAGCTCTGCTAACTACCAAGTTAAGGGCTAGCTTGATATGGGTGAGTCGGGCTAGGCAAGACTTGAACAATTAAACTAGTACTTAGTAGGATCTGGTTGGTTGATGTGAGATATTAGAAACCACGTGGTATGGACGTCCATGTCCGTCAAAATATACCAAATGATAAAATATCAAAATAAATTATGTAGTAAAAAAAAGGTCCAAAAATATATTTTAAGAGCATATATGATACAAGATCCTTCCCTTAATAAGTACTTTCTCAAATAGTCATATCTCCCTTGTGGCGTTTGAAAAATAAGTGTTTATAAAGATGAATTTTTTCAAGCATTCTCTCCTATCATTTGTGGGTCTCACATGCTACCAAATACACGACATCTTCAAAAATTAGATACATTAAAAAAATGAAGTATTGTCAAAATGTATCGATATATATATTACAAGAACTCGTTTAATCAACCTTTTGGAGATTTACGGTTGACAAGCATTGATGCTTATGAAATACTAAATTCTCCCCTAAATACTAAATATTAAATTAAGCAATATGTCTATGCCACTTTGTTTAAACATTAAATGAGAAAGCTAAAATAGATAATTAAAAATATTAGAAAATTAAAATTGTTAATTGACATTTACAAAACAATTAATCATGTCACTTGATATGAGATATAGAGAGTATATTAAAGTGTGTTTGATCGTTGGAAAGTAAATATTTGACAAGATCATACAAGCCAGGACAACACAACACCAGTAGAACAACACATGACAAAATATCATGATATTGAACAACTTTTTGTTTTATACGATGTTTGATGAACAAAATATTATTTTAGTGTTTTAAACAACTTATATTTGAGACAAAAAGTTATGTGGTTTTTTTTTAACGGCAAAATTTATTAAAAACCAAATCTCTTCTCAAGACGAACAAAGGTCAGTAAATTAGAGACTACAAAACAAAAGCGTCGTATGTAGGCGGAACACTCAAAATAAACATCATAATCAACACTTAAACACCCATCACCTAATAAAGACCTACCTTTAACAACCACCAAAACCAACATCAACACCCGTGAGAAAAAAACCTATCAAAACCATCTTCACCCTCCTAAATCAAACTCCATCGCGAAACAACCACTGAAAATGAAATCCATAAACACCCATCGTCGACTACTCTCCTCAACAATAACCCCTCTAAATCAAACATATTATTCTCATTACCAAAGTCGAGCCACACTTGTAAATGTCATATTCCAACACAGCTTCCACCACCTCTCTACCCCCGATCCACTGAAGAAAAGCACCATAATTAGCCCAAAGCAGACTTGAATCAAAGAACTAACTTCCGATCTCGAATAAAAGTGATCGGTCCACCAACCTCCAAAAAACAAATCAGTAAGGCACCCTTCACCCCCAATGCACCAGAAAGACACCAACATCAGCCAAACAAACTTGCAACTAGACACTAACTTCCAATCTCGAAGCAAAATTAATTGGCCCACTAGAATCCAAAACAAAAATTTGAAGGCATTCGACGGGGATGGGTAGTGGAACAGATATGAAACGGGACACCTACGCTCGAAGCACCCAAACACAAAAACAACAATATCTAACGACAACGGATATGGATCCAAAACACACCAATCGCTCACCAACACCCACAAAACTCTATTAAAGCATTCACCTTCCTACCTTAAACATCGTTCACCACCCCCTCTTGCACAACACCTTCCAGAGCCATATTCGAGTTCAGATTAACCATGACCACCCCATCCACAACCACACCACTACAATCACCACAAACCATCACATAAGCCTACAACACCAGTGCCACCACACAACCACCACGAAAACACTCTAAAAACCACCTTTCACCCCAACCTACAGCGGACCGCCGCACCAACAACCACCTTTCGCCACCATTTCTGATGTCACCACCGACGACATTCTTTCATCACCTGCAAGCCACCACAACACCACCACCACGACACAAAACTTCCAACCGGATCAACCACATCACTACCACGACACAAAAACACTCACCGTAACCACCACCACACCACCATAGCTTGTGGAAGGGTCAACCTTAAACAAATCTGAAAGTGAATCTGAAACCACAACCACATCACTCACCAGACTCAATGCGACAAAATTTTCGGTTTTTATTCTCTCCTTTGTCCTCAATTTGTTTTGCCTATGAACAATAAAAAACAGTGAAAAAAATTTGGCAAAATAAAAAACAGTACTACCTCCGTCCCTAATTATAAGACCCTTTTGAGAAAAAATTATATCCCTTTTTATAAGATCTCTTTGTTATTTCCAACTACATTAATTATTTCTTTACATACACGCCCCTATTTATTATACATATTTTTCTTCAATCAACAATAAATAACATATGAAAACCATAAACTAACTCTCTATCTTAAGGATAAAATTGTAAAAACAGTAGTAATTACAAACAAATTTGATACAAATATCCATTTTCTTAATTCCTTCATTTTCGAAAAAAGATCTTATATATATATATATATATATATATATATGAAAGAACGAAGGTAGTACAATTGAAAATTGAAATTGTCACGTCCTTTGTTTTTGAACCAATCAAAAACACCTTCCTAATCATTATTTATTAACAGTACCATTTTTCTTTTTGAAAGGACTATTATATTATTGTTCGTAGCACTAATTTGGCTGTTGTAATAATTTAAGTTGATTGATTCTTGGTAAATCTGAAAAAGAAAAATAACTATTGTGACGTGCATGATAGTGATTTCTCATTTTTTTTCTTCTTCTGTGTGTTTCTGAATGAAAGAAGCAAGAACAAGTTGGAAACACACAAGACCCACCCACCTCGCCACAACAATAACAAGACTTTCTTCTTTTCTTTTCTTCTGTCTCATAAATAACCGTCATCAACCTCTCTCTCTCTCTCCTTCTTCTTCTTTTCACCTTCAAATCAAATACACATGAATAATTGATACGTTTTGTTGAAACTTTGCTGAGACCTTGATCCTTTGAATCTATGGAACAGCTCGTCAACTTCATCATTCGTCCACCAAGGTATCGATATTTCAATCCAAAAAATACCCTCTTTTTTACTTTCCCTTATTACCCAGATACGTTTTTTTTTTTAACTTATACCTCATATTCTTCATTTGGAATTTCGAACATGATGTTATTCAATTATAAAAATTTGATTTTTATTTTTTGCAATATCTTAAATCATCTTAACTTAGGTTTACTTTATCTATGGTTGGAAATTTAGATCTATCATTATTCATCATGCAAAAAAAAGTATTTTTTTCTTTCAAATAACACCTGTAGATTTTTTTTTGTTCTTGATTTTATTTTCACGTGATCTTGAGAGTTTCATGCTTGAATGTAATTGCTACTTTAGATGATGCTGATGTGTGATTAAAGTGAGATCTATGAAGTTAAGTGATAATCAGTAACAAAAGCTTAATTATATTTTTTGGTAATTCGTTAGTTGTGATTTTGACTCTTTGGTATTTCTATGGTTATGATTGATTGATGGAGTAGGATATTAATGAGATGCTTTGTTTTTACACATGATCAAACGCTTAACTCAACTGCAAAATGTTAATATTGCTAGACCGAACACCTTCGGGTTTGTTCCCGGGACCTCGCACCTGTGTGTGAGTTTCAAATGGTTTTTGTCACTTTGTCTGCATACCAAAAACAACGAGTAGTTGAGAATACAATATAGTCTAAAGATAAATTGACTTGTATTGTTTATTGCCTATCCAATTTATTTGTACTATTTGAATTTCAAATTTAATTAAACTTTTAAGTTTTAACTATTGTGATATTTTGATTGTATCCATTACTTGGGTGCAGAGCTGAATATGACCCCAATAGTGATTTATTAGATAAAGAGTTCTTGCTGAGAAGGAAGTGGTATCAACGGAAGGATGTAGAGGTAAGCTTAAAAAAGTAGTAGAATTCAGTATGTTAGTAAATTTTTGTAGCATTGATTACATGGAAATGCATTCCAAGATAGTTTTTATTTTATCTCACAGTTCCTTAGTGATGGATTCACAACTCTTAAAATTTTTAATCCTCAATTACTGTCTTGTCATCTTTTTATTCATAATATTTTCTTCTCCAAGTGATCACTACTATTAATAGATAAAATTTGTGTCAATAGAGAGATCCATTAGGCAGGCCATTATTGACTTCAATGAGAATTATTAACATGTAAAATTGGCGCGGCACCATTAATTTCTACCTTGAAAGACATGACAATGATATGCTTGAAATATGCCAAAAGACATACAACCCGTCAGTTATTTTATTGCTCTTCTTGAAACTGCAATTAGAAGGATTTCTTATCTATAATAGTAGAATGTCAGCATGAAAGGCCAAGTTATTTACGTTTGCATTGTGAAATATGTAGGATAAGTATTAGGAAACAGAGAAATGAATAGAAAGTGAATATATTCATTGAATGAACTGTTACATGGTGTATATATACAAGAATGAAGGAACACAATAAGCTACTAAGTACTGTAATGTAGCTAAGTAAACTAGAGTTATGTGACTTGATCTGCAAGCAGTGATATGTCCTTAGATGAATTGTCTTCTTCCTCTATATGATGTAATAATAAGAAAAATTCTATTCTAGAAGAATTATCTTCAAATGTTGTGGTGACTACTTTTGTTTAGAATACTTCTTTTGTAATTTTCAATTTTCATACATAAGGGTGTGTATGTGATGTAACTTCTACAACTTCCTTTTCTGTTGATTTCTGTGTTGCCCCATCACAAGCATTTTTCTTTGAATCAAGTCATACTCTATCTTTTTCTTTCTTTCCAAATCTACATGGTCAGCCTCTAATGTATATTGATATTGTGCAGTTAAAAAACAGTCGGGGTGATGTTCTTCAATGCAGCCATTACATTCCTATTGGCAGTGCTGAAGGAAAGCCTCTTCCTTGTGTAATATATTGTCACGGAAACAGGTAACTGCATAATAATGTTTTTTTTCTTTCTTTTTTTCGTTTGACAACCATTTGCCATTTAACAATATTCCATTGAAACTGCAAACTTTTTTCTGGGCATTTTCGATTCTCCTTTGAAGTTTGTGTGTGTTTTCCTTTGCTTTCCTTTTTTCACCTCTAAAAATCAGGTCAATATGATCACTTCGTCTGTTAATTTTATTTTTGCAGATGGTTTAACATTTTCTACTAGGGTACCGTACAACCTATATCTAGAAATTAACCTGCATTCATGATATACTTAAGTCCTCTAAATATCCCTTTTTTAGCTGTATAGATTTATACGTTTTATAGGTCTGGCAAAGTGATTGTTTGAAAATCACTACATTTACACATCATAACGATACTTCTATAATTTTACTTATAATTTATTCTTTCTGACAACAAACATTTTTTCACATCGCTTCATGTATAAGAATGAACATTATAGATGATACAGCATAAAATTAAAAGAAAAGGCGATAACTGTGATGCTTCTTAAAATTGGGCTTAGGGTCTATCTCATCCCCACAAAACTTGCTTGTTAGGTGAGAGATGTCCATCACTTTATAAGCTATAACCACAATTTACTGTTTAGACTATATTACCATCCAATGTGAAACATCCAACATACTCCCTCACGCCCAAGACTGGACTTCTGAAGCGTGATCAGTGTGGCCCAATAACAGATGACTCAACTGATCTAGATAGAATCGACATTGATACAATTTGAAATTTGGGTTTGTGACCCAATTCTTCCCTACAAAACCAACTTTTAAGGACACTACTCGTAACCACTATTTAGGCCATACATACTATCCAATGTGAGACTCTCAACTACATTTAAGTATTAGTCATCTAGTTAGCTATGTTATGATTTAGTAGAGACTGAAGAATCTTGTTAGTTTCATTGTATGTTATGTGGACGACCTAATAGCTCCTTTTTTCGATCTAAGTTTTAAACAATCTAACCAGAATTTTAAATTTCATCTTGAATTATGAAATATAGATGCTTGTAATTTTATTTTGATGCCTTCGAATGAGAGAAAAAGGGAAAGACATGGTGCAATCACGTGTGTCTCAATTACACAACGAAGTCTCTTCATACAGACTTAAACCAATAACTAAAATTATTACAAATATTCTATTTCTATTTACACGATATGATATGCCTATTCTATAGAATAAATACATGGATCCTAATCTTATTTTCAACACCTTCTATATGGATTATTTTCTGGTCTATGACTTACGTTTGGTGTTATATAGTTTATTGATTTCAATTTCATAGGGCCATGCTGATTAGTTGCAATGTTTATTGACAGTGGATGTAGGGCTGATGCCAGTGAAGCTGCTATAATTTTACTTCCTTCAAATATTACGGTTTTCACTCTGGATTTCTCGGGATCTGGACTTTCTGGAGGGGAGCATGTCACTCTAGGCTGGAATGAAGTAAATACTTGCTCAGCAATCTTTTAAAAATATTCAAATCTGACTTTTATTTTACCATCAATTTTGCTTAGTCTTATTACTGTTTCATTTATCCTTGATTCTTTTTACGTTTGTGGTCATTATTGATTGTGAAATGATTGTTTGTTTGACATTCTTGAATGTTCTCAGAAGGATGATCTGACAGCTGTGGTCAACTATCTGAGGAATGATGGAAATGTCTCTTTAATTGGTTTGTGGGGCCGCTCAATGGGAGCCGTAACTTGGTAGGTTTTCTCCGTTCTCTTATTCCTTTGAATTTTATTTTGGGGTGAGGTTTTAGGGAAGTTTTGCTCTTGCACATGGCTTATGTGGCACTGTAGCAATGATGTGTAGTTTGTTTACAACTTATCAGTTCTGCATAGGGCTGGCAATGAACCGAACCAACTCGAAAATAGTTCGATACTCGATTCGATAATTGGTTCGTTGAATTTGGTTCACGAACCAAATGAGTCGAACTTGAGTTGAAAATTAAGCTCGTTAAATAAATGAGCTGAACTTGAACTAAATATAGTTCGACTCGTTTGATTCATGAACCAACTCGATATATATATATATATGAAATTTATTACAAGCTTCTTCTAATAATTACTATTTGAATAAACAAGGTAATTGTTATATTAGAGAAAGGAAAAAAAAAAGTTAATACCTTCACAAGACTTTTAAACAAACATATGCATAAAATTGTCCCACATCGGGGAGTTTTGAAGATATTAGAAAGGAGGAGTATATATATATGAACAACATTACGAATACAATGTAAAACATAGTGGTAGTATCTGCTACAGTAGTAAATTTGGTAGTGTATGCCACAGTAGTAAATTTAATGTGCTACTACCATACTAGTAGTTTTATTTAAAATTATAATTTTATTTAAATGTCAAAGACATATATTTTTGACAAAAAGAAACTTAAAAAAAAAAGCTTTTGAAATATGCAATTCGAGCAAACGAGTTGAACCTAACGAGCCGAATCGAGTTGTTCGTGAACTTCAAACGAGCCGAACTCGAGTTAAAAAAAGGGCTCGTTTCGAACTCGAGTCGAGTTTCGAGCCGAACCAATTCTTATCGAGTCGAGTCGAGCTCAGACAGGTTCGATTCGACTCGACTCATTTCCAGCCTTGCAGTATATTATGACTGAGAACTAGGAAGTTGTCCCTAATTTGTTAGATACTTCCATTGAGATTTCACTATTATTTATTATAGGAAACTACAGTGCATGGATTAAAGTCTGTTAGGTGGTGTTGGAAATGACTTGTGAAAGAAAGTTATCTACTATTACCATTCTTGAATTAGATTGTTTATATCATTAGTCTTAAACCTGAAGATGAAGAATCTGATCATATATTCAAGTATGCATTTTTGAACTAGGAAAGAAGTTAAGAGTTCTGCATTTGTGTAGATTTGTGGTGATGTTTCTTTTTGGTATAGAAACTCATGTATATCTTAATTCCCTTCTGATTCTAATGTTTCTCTTTCTCCATCTTTAGTGCTCTCAATTATGAACTCTCTGGTTATGTAGCCATTTAGACCACCACTTTGGCTAATGTAAGTGGCTTTTCCTCATGCATTGATTATGTTATTCTTGCAGCCTGATGTATGGAGCGGAGGATCCTTCAATTGCAGGGATGGTTTTAGACAGTCCCTTTTCTGATTTGGTTGATTTGATGATGGAACTCGTAGACACGTATAAAGTTCGTCTTCCAAAGTTCACTGTGAGTATCTTGTATATTGTATTACTTTTTTGGGTAAAAATAGTAATACCTTTTACAGAAACAATATCTCCAAATGTTGAATTTACAGTCTCGTTTAATACTTTATTTCCTTTTACAGTGAGGTCATAAGAACTATCTTGAGTCTGTGGGGTGTACCTGATACAAAAAAGTTTGATTGCAGCCGTCATATCAATACCAATGAAATTCCCTTCTGTCCATACTTAAACTTATTACCATGTAACAACTAAGGATGGAAATACCTGCAGTCTGTGAGACCCCCGGTTAAGGTCTGCATTAGAAGAGATAAAAAGCAAATAGGCATATTGGTCAGGAGCAGTTACTAACTATAGGACTTTATTGGGTGGTTAGGCCAATAAATATAGGGTGGATGGTAAAAAGAGGATTGGAGGGAGCAGAGACACTATAATGTATTGTAAGGAAGGGTAAAGGGCTTCAGATCTCTCATAATCCTGGAAGAGCAGAGAGGAGAGATTGCATGCCTCGTGAAACAAGTATCATCTTGATATTGTCTTAGGCATTCTTCAATTAAAAGTCGTATCTCTTTCTTCTTGTTTCTTGGCCAGTCTATCACAGTATTTGAGGGTCTGCCAACCTCCCTGCCCAAAGGGCCCCGATGCCCCAGAACCTCACACATAGGCATCCTGTTATGCTGTAGTCGAATATTCCCCATTGTGTACTCCTTGCCCACAATAATATGTGCTTAAAAACAAAGACTATTCTGCCGCCACATAAAAGTTCTTATCATGGCAAGGGGCATGCAACATTAAACCAGTATGCTGTTGTTGCCTCGCCTTGCTTTGCATAAGTTTGTCAAGCAGACTATTAATTTATCACTTGGAATGTTGGGACTTCTGATAACTTGTAGGAAACCTCATGACATGCCAATGTTTCTTTACGCTTTTAGAGGAGGTTTCATTGCCTATAATCCTTTAGTTATACAAACCTTCAATTTATCATGTTCGCTGCTGCTACTACAACAGATTGTTATTGTTGTTGAGAGGGTTGCAATTTATCTGAAATATGCTGTGTATAGATCTTATACCGAATAATTAACATACTTCATATCATCTGGCTAATATCTGATTTAACGCCTTTACTTGTTTTGTTCTTATCATATGAATAAATTTTCATTGCCATAAGGACTCCCCATTTAGTAATAGATAAATTGTTGGTGCCAGTACTTGCTGTTATGCTGATTCTGTTTCATTTTTCTTGTTACAGGTGAAGTATGCAATCCAGTACATGAAAAGAATAATCCAAAAGAAGGCAAAATTTGACATAACGGACCTCAATACCATTAAGGTTGTTTTTCCTTTATTTTTATTGTTCTTATTATTTGTTTATTATTTTTTTGATAAAAGGTTCTTTATTTAAAGAAATTACTATTACTTGCACGTTTTTATGAAATGATTGATTAGTCCAACATAAAAAGGTTATAAGCTAGAGCCCCTTTGTTTTTCCTCATTACTTTTCAGCATAAAAGTCAAAGTTTCCATCCAGCCCGGGCTTAGTTAAACAAACATGTTTCTTAGCTTGAACTTGAAGAAGTATATGCATCATTGTGTCTCATTTTCCTGCATGGCTATATACTTATAAGTTAATCAGTCATATGACTCTCCAAGTTCATTCGTAATTTATTCAGTAATTCATAATATATTCCCCACAAACCTGTGCTGATTTTCTTGTACAATTACTCGATGAGTTGCAATTATAATTAGTAGTGAAACCTTTGCTAGTTAATAATTGAGTATGTTAGTTTGATTCAAATGGTTCATTATTTCAAAGTATACTTTTGGTGGTGATGGGGAAAGGTCTTGCATCTTCTGCTTGTCCTTGTTGTTTCCTAACTGGTAAAATCCCTCGACTTAAGCAAATACTCAAAAACCTTCACTGTTTTCCCTACGCTACAGTATGAGTCACATGCCACATGTGTTTGAAAGATCCGATTTGGTCCTGATTTTTTTGTTCTAATCTGATCTTGTCCAGATGATGCAAAGCAGAAAATCAAAAGAAACAAATAATATTTCTTTTTGTTTTGTTCTGTTTTCCTGTTAATCATATATTGCTTTTGGTTTTTCAATTTTTTGTATTGCCTATCATATTCTTTCATTATTTGTTTGCATTGTAGGTAGCAAAATCTTGTTTTGTTCCAGCTCTATTAGGGCATGCCATTGACGATGATTTTATACAACCCCATCACTCTGATCGTATATTTGAGGCTTACATGGTAAGTGTCTCGACAAGAGTTCCTTTTTCTATAAAAATAATTACTATCTGATTTACAATTGTCAACTTCTTGTTCTGCTGGGCTAGTCTAAGTCCTCATCATATTTTGTAGGCCTTTAGAGCATGCCTTCGAAATTATAAAATATGTCCTCTAGATGTTTAAAGTTGCTTAAAGTTCCTCTAGATATTTCTATTGTGCTAATTCATTCACTGTTTTATATGCCCTGTATTACGGATCTTTAAGATGGGTTTCTGTGCTTTGCAGGGAGACAAAAACATAATTAAATTTGAGGGAGATCACAATTCTCCACGTCCTCAGTTTTACTTTGATTCCATAAACATCTTTTTTCACAATGTTCTGCAACCTCCCGAGGATGAGGTTGGTGAATCATTTTATGACCCTGTAAATGATTACTTCGGTAAGGTAAAATCAACAATGCATATCATTGGTTCCATTTTGATAAAATTTCACTGTTAAATAGTGAACATATTTAAAACTTGACTCTTTACTCAGGATGCATGGAGATCTGTGCATGAATTAGGCTATAGCAATGAATCATCTTCTAAAAACAAAGGCATGGTCCAAGTATCTAATTTCTTAATTATTTCTTCTGCATGGTTTCCATTAGAATTTTTTTCTGTGTGAATCTCTTATCTTACCTGTTTATTTGTTAGATGCAGAACCATCAACTAGCAGTACTGTAGATGCTATTAAGGAAGTCCGTTCAAGACGGCCAATGAGCAGGATGGAGGTTTGTATTTATTAGCTCTCAGATGTATTTTAAAAAAGTTTTCAATATAGTTTTTTGTCACACACATTTTTTGATATTATGATTTCAATTGTATTTGAACTACACTTGAGGTGCTAGCTAAGTGGTAAGAGCTTAGCATTGTAATCTCAAGTTGCTGAGTTCAAATTCCCTTGGGAGTGGTTGTAAAATGACCATTAGTATCACCT
>Ga0315914_1006450_pt1 | contig 16612 bp, 13 predicted proteins | sample MpolenodulesMG_FD_203920 | JGI IMG/M metagenome (GOLD analysis project Ga0315914, IMG submission 203920) | Medicago polymorpha root nodule microbial communities from Los Angeles, California, United States - elongated nodules | ecosystem: Host-associated > Plants > Roots > Nodule | place: USA...
TGAAAATCCTCAAGGTGTATGTGGGAGCTTCTGGTTGGATGGTTAATCTTAACTATTCTGAGGTGTTATTTAGCCACAATGTTCCTCAAGATACTTATGGAAGTTTCTAAGTGTGACACCCTTAACCGAAAAATATTTATTAATAAAAAAGAAGTGAAGAATAGTGATTTCTCTTAATGGAGAAAACCCAGAATTCAAAATTTCTATATGCACAGTCAAGAATGTGGCATGTAAAGAAACATTTCATACAACAAACACAAAGAAATTGAAGAAAATAAGATACACTCACAAATCACCATACAAAAAATATTTGCTTAACATTTATAAACTAAAAACCTTTGAAGTAAAAGATAAATTAAGTACTCCCTCTGTCTCATATTAGGTTTCCCATTTAAATTTTATACGGTTATTAAAAAAATGACTAATTATGTTAATTTTAATGATAATATAATTTACTAAAACATCCTTGTTAATTATAGTTAATTGAGTAGTTTTAGATAATTGAAATGCAATATATAAGGATATTTAGTTGAAAAAATAATAAATGTTGTACCAACATTATAAAATGAACAAATAATTTGAGACAAAGAAAATTAAAAAAGATGACACTTAGTTTAAGACTAATGGAGTAATAGATGTCCCAGAGTTATACCCCACGTAAAGCTAAGAGTGCAAGTCAAACATACTATTGACAAAATTCAAGCACACCAAGACTTTATTTGATAAAAGATACTGAATCTTAGATGTGGAGCAATAATTCATCTAGTATCTTTTTCTGTGAGGCCAACTTATAGGTTACTTCATATGAGGGCGAGTGAGATGGATGAGGTAAGTTGGAATAGTGCAACTTCTTAATCTTAATGGTGTGGGGGTCTTGGTCTCCTTTCAAGGTGAAAGTTTTCTTTTAGCAGTTGCTTTAAAATAGGATTCTGACCTATCAAAATCTCTTTTCTAGGAGGATTATAGTTGACATGAGGTTATTTCTTGTGTTTTTTTTAATGAATACGTAGAGTCGACTAATTACTTTTTTGTTAGATGTCATTTTTTAAGTCAGGTTTGGGATCGTGTGCTTAAGTGGTTGGGGTGAGAGTTTGTTTTACCTTCAGATTTAGCTAATATTTTTAGTATTATGTTAGACTTAAATGGGAGGAAAAAGGAGAAGTTAGGTTTCTTATTAGTCTGACAAACTGTTGTGTGGTCCTTGTGAAGATCCCGAAATGCTCACTCTTTTTGGGGCAGGAGACATATGTGCTCCATTTGGTGGATATGGTTAAATTCACCTCTTAAAAATGATTTTTAAGAAAATATTTTGGTTATTGTTTGAGATCATGAACTCAGTCTTTGTTGGCACCGATAGTGGCATGTGGTAGATTTGTCTACGGGTTGGTTGTCTGTGGGGTTTAATCCTAGTCTTCCTCCTGTTCGACTGAGATGTGTTCATCCAGATAGGAGGGTAGAAAAATGTTACACATCTCAGTTAGGCTTATAAGTTTTAAGTAATCCACTATAAACTCAAAATTCAGTCTTGCCAAATAGAGTCTAAGTGTTAAAAGGTGAGATATTATAAGTTCGAATATACATTTTAACATATCAAATGTCTACGTAGTCCTTTACCATAAGTTGTATATAACCAATTTTCTTTTGTTTTATTTTACTTTATTTTGTTTTTAAAATTAAAATTGTTTTCTTTTTCTTCATAGATTTACTCCACTTGAGCTAATCATCTTCAAAGTGTGTTAAGGTTAAGGATAACAGTTTAGCCATTTTTCATTATCTGATTACTACAGTCCATTATTTTGTCTTATTCTGTTGCATTCATCCTGTTGTTTACGTTGTCATGGTTTGTTGTTTTCATCCTGTTGTTATTAGTTTTCATCATATATACATTGTTTTATCACGCCCCTGGGTCTATTTTATTCTTCTAATGCTACCATCAATTTTTCCCATTTTTTGTTTTGTTTTATTATATTATAGGTTTTTCTATACAAATTCGAATATGATATGGCTTTGTGGCTAGGTTCATAGAATTTAGAAATTAAGGAAAGGATTTGACTTGTTCCTTGCATATTATTATTTCTCGTTGATAAGAGACTATTGGGTTTATGATGTTGGACTTTTTATTATTTATAGGCTAAATTGCAGTTTTAGTCCCCTAACTTTTCAAAGTTGCGATTTTGGTCCCCTAAGAAAAAAAAACTACAAAACAATCCCCTAAGTTTTGCAACTGTAGCAGTTTTGACCCCCAAGGCTGATATTGACTCGATCTACGCTGATTGGCACCCTAAGTGAAGTGCCACGTGTTATTTTTTATTTTTTGTTTTTGCCTTGGGGGCCAAAACTGTTACAGTTGCAAAACTTAGAGGGCTATTTTGTAGTTTTTTTTCTTAGGGGGCCAAAATCGCAACTTTGGAAAAGTTAGGGGGCTAAAACTGCAATTAAACCTTATTTATAATAGTTAGTAGTCTGGTCCTTTTAAGTTTTACTATTTGTCTTGTAATCCTTATTTTTAGAATTCTGCTCTTCACCCGACAAGTTTCGCTTTCATCCAACCAAACTGACCAAAATACCCCTGCGCTAGTTAACTAACGCAAGTGTAAAAAAACAGGATTTAGTTTTTACCCATGCGTGAGTTAACTCACTTCGAAATTAACACCGGCGTGAGTTCACATGCTTTATATATACTATATTTTCTTGTGTACTTCCACTGCAGTGTCCTTTTCATTACACGTCGTGAACAGTACTTGTCATGAATTAATAGAAAGATTGTTATGTCCAACATGTTTAAGAATGAAACCAGGACATGGTGTACTGCATCCATGATGATGATGTTTCATGTACCCAAATAAAATAGAAACATTATTATGTCCAACATGTCTAAGAATGAAACCAGGACATGGTGTACTTTGCATACGTAATGATGATGCAGCGTGACTACTTAAGTCACGCATGTGTAAAAATTAAGTTCTGTTTTTTACACTTGTGTTAGTTAACTAGCATAGTGGTAAATTGGTCAGTTTGATTGTGTGGGAGCGAAATTTGCTAGGTGAAGAGCAGAATTCTTATTTTTATAGGTTATGTTATTCATATTCAGGCCCGGCCTTGGGGTGCGCAAGCAGCTCAACCAAGCCGGGCTTCCAAAACTTATGGGCCTCAAAAAAATAAGGCTTAATTGCACTTTTTTCCCCTATCTTTTGTTAATTGTGCGATTTTGCACCCCCTCTTTCTTTTTGAGTGATTTTGCACCCCATCTTTTTACCCTCTTTTTGATTTTGCACCCCATTTTTGTGTTCAATTGCACTTTTGCCCCTATCTTTTTGCTAATTGTGCGATTTTGCACCCCCTATTCCTTTTATTTTGAGCGATTTTGCACTCCATCTTTTGCCCATTTTCCCCTCTTTTAATGATGATTTTGAACAAAACACAATTGACAAAAGATGGGGTGCAAAATTGCTCAAAAAAAAGAGGGGGTGCAAAATCGCACAATTAGCAAACAATAGGGGGAAATGATATTTGTACAACCATTTTTATACAACTTTTGTACAACTTTCCATCTCATACTCACATTATCTTCTTACTCTCTCTCTTTCTTTTTCTCTCTCCATTGTTTTTGACCAATGAGAAGAGAGAACAACAAGGTTGTCCCAAAAGTTGTACCAAAATGGTTGTTCAAATATCATTACTCTATTTCTTTTTCTTTCTTTGGTACACGTTTGAGTTTTTTCTAGACTCTAATTCTCCTTTTTGGACATAAATCTGATGCTACCAAGTCACCCCCAATTTGTATAATCACTTAATGAGTCAATTTGGAAAGTTATTTCAATAAAAAGAATCACAACAATCATTTCTTTTTCACATAAACCATTTGTTTCCCCTTTCCTACAACAGAGGAATGATAAATCCAAACGACACCGTTAGGTAAATTTCAACTCTCTTTCACTTAATTTTTTTTATTTCGTTTCATGTTTAGAAGTTCTTCTAATTCTGATTTGAGAACTGCTCTTTATCCAAAAGTTTTTGCTCATTCTCGAGTGAAATGACCAAAATGCCCCTGCATAACTTAACTCACGCCGCGTGAGTTAACTTACGCTAGTGTTAAATTTGCGTGAGTTAACTCACGCTGCGTGACTTAAATCGCGTAGAAAAAACAAACACTAAAATCCAGCGTGAGTTAACTCACACTGGTTTTGTTTCATCCATAAACAAAAAAGAAGAGAGGAGAAGGGTAGATAAGTATCATGCCTTTACAAAAACAAATCCACCATTTAATATACTAAGTGATTCTCAATTGATATGCTCACTTTCTCAATTGATATGCTTCTGCTCTTGATTTTTATTTAATTAAACGTTTTTTAAATGTTTTGAAAAGAGAGCCGAGCCTCCTATTACATAGGAACAACCCTGTTCATATTATTGAAACATTGATCTTTTTCTCTTTTCCCTATTTTGTAATCTCTATTATCAAGGTATCTAGAGCTTGTTTCAATCCTCTTTGAACTATCCATCACTATTTTGCTGTTGAATTCTCAAAAATTTGAGTGTTTCTGCTATTTTCTTTTTTATTACGATGATTGGTTCAGATACAATATCTTTAAACTACTCATTGATGTTTTGATGATAACAAAACAAAAAAATTAATTTACTACTAATTGTGTGTTCAAGTGTATACGTAGTTGAAAACCAGAAAAATTTGTTAATGATAATCTAAGTTTATTTGATTGAATAATTGAGCAAGATTATATAAACTAATGAGCCATAAGATCAAGTCTACTAATAGAGTACTTCTTAATATAAACATGCGGTTTGAGTTGGTTTGGTTTTTTGAGACAACACATAATTTAAAACATGTCGATTTTGTTTTATTATTTAACTGCAATGATCAACAAATAACTCCAAATAAACTTAAGGTGGATAAACATAAGGTGCAACTATTAACAATTAATTTCAATTACAAAATATGCAACAATTAACTAAGTTGCAACAATTAAACACAAACATAAGTTCTCAAAATAGAGTCTAACCCCTAAAAAAAAAAAAAAAAGCATAAAAATTCAACTCTAAAGCCAACACTGCTAGAAAGACGATGGAAGAGAGATAGACGAGTTCAGACATGTGCGCAACAAGGCTGGGCGGGGAGGGGGTAGGTTTTAGCATTTCCGGCCCTGCCCCCGCCTCCGCTTCCATGTAATAATTTAACATCCAACCCTACCCTCAATGGGGATGAGTTTCCCAACCCCCACTTGCGAAAACAATATTAAAAAAAAAACTACATGTTTTTTCATTTTTTCACAACAACTAAAAAAGTATAATAAATCTCAATCAAATGAGCAAGATAACTTTAATAAACATGTTTCTAAAGAGTAACCATATAGTAAACATGTTATTAAAGAGGCTACATAGAACTAACCAAAAAAAAAAGAGAGAGGCTACATAGAATATCCCTGGTTAGTTCCAAGATCATTAAAACAAAAGTTTCTAACGAGCTTAGAACATCTTTAAGTTCTGCAGGGTCGGGGGTGCGGCGGCCTAGGGCCCATGGCTGTAGGGGGCCCAATTTTTTATGAGGTGGGGTGTATATAGAAATACTTGTTTTTAAGGGGGTATATATAGCAAAAATCGCAAAGAGGACCCAACTATTTATCAGACTTCAGCCCAGTAGTCCTTCAGCCTTTTTATTTTACAACTCAACAACATTTCATTTTCACACCTGCCTACATTAGCTAAAACGCTAAACTTATAATTAAAATATAAAATGCAGAAGCAACACATAAAAAGACTAATTTTGTTTTTGGTGTTTCAAATTGAAACTAACCTGAATTTGTTTTTAGATTTCATATTATAATATGACTTTGATTATGAAAGTTTCATGATTGCGACCCCAAATTTGGTTAAGTGTGATTTTTTATAAGTGACATAATATATTGACAAATGATAAAAGGTTTTCCTGTTACTGGATTTGAAGGAAGTGTATTATATTCTCTTATATATTTAAAGTGGTAAATGGTTATGAACCTCTTTGAGAAATTTGAGAGGAAGTAAATCAGTTGAATCATCAAATCAGATAATAAAACTTACATAAAGCTTGATCTGTCTACCTATCGTTTTACTTAGCTTCTCTTGGTTTGGTTCGACCCCTCAATATTTTTTTTGTTTTGTTATTCTTTTTTATTCATAATCTATATGACAAAGTTTATTTGGCACAATGTTTTGGATCTCAACATAGTTGGGTTTCAAAACAACTTTTTGGGGTGGCAGCATAACTGAGATGTCAACTGCCATGTTTAATGCATGTCTCATTCATTATTTATAAAAATAAATTATGATATAATTATATAAAGGGGTCGTTTTCTCAAACTTGGCCTAAGGCCTATCAAATGCTCGGGACAAGGCTAAAGTTCTGTCTAAATATCATTACAACTCATAACCAATATATACTCAAAACAACAAAGACTTCTAAAGAGCTCGTAACATCTTCAAGTTCTTTTTAAATATCATTACAACTCATCACCAATACATATTCAAAACAACAAAGGATTTCAAATCATCAAAACAAAAAAAAAGTTTCAAATGAACAACAAGTTTCCTAAAAATCATCATCTTCGAGGCGGGAGATTGAAACAGAAGTAACACCACTTATCAACACCTATATTGAAAAATAAAAGTTGGAATATAAACATTTAACTTGACAAATTTCGTACAAATTGTATAGAGAATACCTTCATCATCAGACTCCATTTAGTGAGTAAAATAACATTTTCATTCCCCACATTAGAATTAAAATTACGTATCAATATAGCATTTTATCACCACCGACAATCTCATTTTTTTCCCTTTCATTCTCCCTCGATTAAGATTTAAAGCCTTAAGAACTTGTAGGTGAACCCGCATCTAAAACGCAACTATGAAACCTCCACTTCACACACTATAACAACATCATAGCTTGTTTATTAAATCATTATCAACAAAAACGAAATTCAGAGAAGAAATCGTATTCTTAAAAGTTAAACACTTAAACTTATTCATTTATTATGTATCTACAAAAATAAAATTTAGAAAATAAGAGAGGATAGAGGAAAAATAGAGACAGAGGAACGTACTGAGGAAGAGGAAGAAAGCGACGGTTATGAGAATGTTAATCGACAGTAACATAGAGGATGTTGTTGGTGGCGGTGATGGGGTCGAGGAAGGAAGGTGAAACACTGAAACGACAGAGGCAAAACGCAACAACCAAAGTAAGGAAAATTAGAGTTTTAAGTTTCTTTATCCTTATATTACTAGCTAACTTAAGTAAGGTAAATGAGTAATAAACTAATTAAAAATAAGGATAATAAGGTAAATTCGCATTTGCGCGGCAGGGTGGGGGTGAATGCAGGGCGGGTATCACTATCCCCCGGTCCCACATTAAGAAATCAGATTTTCCCCACACCTGTACCCATACCCAGTTAGTTCGTCTTTTCCCCACTAAATTTGGGACGGGGGAGGGTTGTGTTGTCATGTCTATCCGAGTTGCAGGGGAGATGGTCAAGATATGACTTAGTTTTTTTTCTTTTAAAATGAATTGAAAACGATTACATATTTATACCTATAAAGTTAATTGAAAAAAGAAGAAATCAGGGTTGAGTGACTATTTACCAAATCATACAAATGAATGAAAAGGTGAGTTGATGACTACCAAACCAAACACGGTTTTTGATTTAAGTTTGTTCAATTTTAAACACCCCTAACTAAAACATTAGTGTCATTGTTAACTTAAAATTGATTTGACATTTCGTTATCTAAATCGGTCCATGAATTAATTGATATTTCAACATGCTCGAATCAATTTGAACACACATCATCTTCAACGATGCATGTTTTTTTTTTTTAAAGAAGTTCAACGATGCATGTTGATTGATCAGCAACCCAAATTCAAAAGCTTATAGAAAAATCTCTTTATTTAACATTTCACAAATTGAGCACAAAGCATAAAGTTCTTACATTTCAACATCAAAGAACTTTGTTATTTATAATAATTCACAAAATAACCATTATATATACTTTCTTTTTCTTGGCAGTTTATTACAACAAAGCACACCATTTTACAATATTTCATTTTTATAATCACACCAAAAACGATGCATCAAACAAAATCTATGGTTTGGAAGAAGAATCCAACCCACCAGATTTCTTCAAAATAGCCATCGTACCAAAAACCATAAACCCAATAACATGGCCACCAATTGCAGCGAGAAACACACCACCATTAAACGACATAACAGCCAACATAACCAAGTACGAGAATCCAGTACGAACACCGTACAGCCCCGTCCTTAAAAGCGAGCCAACGACGTCGTTTGATGTCCCAGGTTTGAGTTTAACAATGTTGGTAAATGAAAGCCACTCCACCAACAACGACATTACAAACACGAGGATCAGCGCCAACGCGTACATGGCAGCGCTGTCCCCGGGCCAGCAATGGAATAGTATGTCTACATTATGACCCCAATAGAATGATGTGTGGATCGGAATTCTTCGCCTGCCCAACATCGTCGCCACCGTGGAGTTGGAAGGAACACCGTTTGCAGTGGTGGTGAACGACATTTTCAAATGATGTGGCTTTAAAAATTATTATAATGTTATGTGATGTGACTACCATGTATTAAGAATAATGTACATTTATAGTAACATTTGTGTCGGTTGAAACATGGCAGATTTGAACAGGAAGATTTTATTCTTGTACAGAAAATATTGTTCTATAATTCATTTGCAAGCAAACAAGGTAAGCATGTACTATAAAATGTAGTATCTATGAAGAAGAAAACTCATTAAAGGGAGATTAAAGGAAAGAAGACTATGCATAATTAGCACTTTAGTTCTAGCATTGTAGGATTTTCAGAGAAATGGGACCCTCCAATTATGCCTTTAATTTGCTTTTATTATTAGCTTTTCTAGACAAATAATTTATTGTTAGTGTAGAAATAATAGTCTGGATTTGAATGTTGAAGTGGAAAATTTGAACTCATGTATCAACATATCAAAACAAAAAAAATTATTTGGTAGAGACAACATATAATTTTTTATATCAATCTATTAAAAGAATGTGAACTTTTAATATAAATTAGTTACAGTGATATTCAATAAAATTTCACAAATTTGTTATATTACTGTATTTTCAGAGCTTAATGTTATATTACTCATATATTATGCTAAGTAGTTCTCAATGAATTTTATTTTAGAACAGAAACCTATAATAACCCGATCCTTATATTTAATTTCTGACTTTATCATTTTGTCAAAAATAGTTGCTGTTTAACGAATATTCCATTTATTTCCTTTATCCCTTTTTCAGACTTCTTTAAAAAATAATATATATTTATGGAGATTTTTTTTTGTTGAGGAAATATATTTATGGAGATATGTGTCTGCTTTTTGTGCTGTGTAAATTATGTCCAAATGGCAACCATATACTATATGAATTATTACTTTCAGCTCTCAATTATGCTTAGACACATCTGAATTTCAATGCGGGTCACCTTGGGATACATTTTTATAACTAGGTTTATATACAATATAAAGTAACTTGTACCCAAAAAAAAAAAAAAAAAAGTAACCAAAATTATAAAAGCTTGCACTATTCTTCCTTTCCATGTTAAATATCATATAGTTTTTTCTTCCAAAAATTCAAAATAAAATGTGCTATTTTTTGGCCAAGTATGATTCAGCTTGGGATATAGAATGGTGTTGATTTGTATATATGGATCATACTTTTCCTCATAAGAGGCTTTAGCTAGTTTGTAATTTGTTGCCTTTTTCTTTTCTTTTTCTTCATTTGATAGAAAAAAACAAGAGAAAATTTTTACCATGTTTTTTTTAACTAAATCGTTAACCATATTAATTAGTGGTTATGTGAGCAAACCATTTGCTAGAATTGATAACTTTTTCCTTTAGAATATATTTTTAGACCCATATATTTATTGTTCGACAACATTATTTAAGCTAACCAAGGTGTCACATCTTTTAGGCTTACTCGTATATTATACTTCTTCTGTTTTAAATTATAAGTAAAAAAAATTAAATCGTACTTGTTAAAAAAACTAAAACATGATAATTTGGAGTATTACTTTGTGTGTTTTCTTTAAAATAAGTTTCATGAATAGATGCAAAAATAATTTTCATTGGTCAATAGTTGAGGAGAAAATGAAATGGAGAGTAAATTGAATGCAATTTACATTTAATCCCATGAAGGTAAATAAAACATTTTCTTATAAAAGATGATTTTTTGAAATAACATGATGAAATAAAGTAAAAGGTTATCTTTTCTTGTTATAATTTTGGACAAAGAAAATGATTTTTTTTCTTATAATTTGAGGCGGATGGAGTAGTAGTTTCAAATTGTTGTTCATTCCTAGAAGTAGAAGGAAGCCACAATGTTATCCCGTCCATTTTATTATTATTTGTGAGCTCAAATGCAATCTAAAGAGAAATTTATAACGTCCCATAGGTTTCTCTCGCGCGTCTTTTGAAATTCTCATTTTTTTGTTCGAATTCTATAATCTGATGCATGTTTTGTTGTTTCATATTATAGAATCCAAAAACAATCGGAATGCAGAAGACAAGAAATTTGCTATTTAATCACATTCTACTTCAACAACAAAATCAACAACATAATTCAACCACAACACTTTCAATGCATAATTCAACAACATAATACATTATCAATATCAAGATAAATCAAAACCACAAGTTAAACACAAAATCATGGATGAACGAAGTTATTTCTTGATCAGGTTGATCCATGTGTGCTCTATTTTCTTTATATGTATTAAGGTGAATCAAATTTGTTTGAATAACATGAACAAATCTAATCAAGGTAGCATCTAACTCGATCGTTCCATTCAAACTATACTAACCAAATATAGAGAACATGATTCTAATATCGTCGTTGCTCTGAAGTTTCATTTAGGTGAATTGAACGATTCTATCTAAGTCGATCGACTGATGATGATACTCAACACTTACCACCATTCTCGTGTCTCTATTGTTGAGACGACCATTAATTTGATACAATTAATCCTTCAAGTTAGACAACGCAACATCAACATGGACCATAAATAGATTATGTTTCCATTTGTTGTAGTGAATTGATGCTAGATTAGTTTTCATTTCTACTAGATAAGTAAGTGTTCATGGTTTTATGGTGTACTCCGAAAATAAACTAAAAGCGCCAATTTATATAAGTTCTTGTGCATTGTGGACCATAAAAATTATCGGTGCATTACATACCACATGAAATCATGTCTAAAATCATGTCTTTTAATGGTTGGATTATATAATCTGAATTGTATCAAATCACTCAATCCACATGTTTTTAATAAGTTTGGGCATTAAGATATTGACAGGTTTCAAATTCTATAAACTGAACTTGTAAAATATTGGTTCGGTTTAAGGAATTTGAACTAAGAATGCATGTGACTTTGCTCTCTTCTAAATGTGTGTTCATCTGTTTTAAACATATACACTATGAACATAATAAAATAAAATATAACACAATATAACACATAATATTATCCAAAACAACCCACTTGGGTTGGTCTAGTGGTTTTCGTTTGTACTCATCTCAAGTTCAAGTCTTTTAGGTGCCAATTTCAGTGGACTAGTTTAACTTATTTTTTAAAAAAATCTTTTTTTTATCCAAAACATAATAATCAAGAGTTAACACATAATATCATCCAAAATGTAACATGTAAGTGTTAACTCATTATATCCTCATAAAAAGAAAATTATAGCCATAAGACCGGTATCTGGCCAATACAACAAAAACAAAAAGAAGAATGAATGCCTAGTGTCTATGACGGGGAAAACCTACTCAGTGATATGCCTTCTTGAAGCGATGCATCCTCGTCTTCATATAGGCCAGGCAATGAAGGAACCACCAAAGGAAGGATGGTTGTTGTAGGCGGTGGTCCCACATGTACAATCACATTTATTGGAAGAGGAGATTGGACAAGATCTCTCAAAGACAGGGCCTTCCTTTCTTGATTTAAACTCTATACAAAGTAACATAGGATTCTTCATCACATGAGGGGTATAAGATGACAAGTAGTTGACTCCGTTCTCTTCTTCATAACAAGGGGTTCTTGGTCCTATCATATAGCTTGAAGGCAAACATAGTGAAAAAAAATGAAAAAATCATAATGATGAAGAATGAATTTCGGATTCTATATGTCGAAGGGCACTTGAAAACCAAAAAACAAAAATAATCCAATCATACCACAAAGATTTGTCTACTAACCTCTTGTGTAGTTGTGAAAAATGTGTCTAATTTGAAGGGTTCCAACAAGTTTAGTTGGAAATTGACATAATGAGAGTAGATTCTAATTTGGGGAAGGGGTTTGGGAGTTTTTAGGTTAAATATAAAGAACTTGGAAGTTGGAAAGTGGTTGAGCATTGTATATATAATGGTACATTTCAAATTATATAATTAAAAGAATATTTTCTTAGTTTCGAATTATAAAATCCAAATGGAGATAAAATTGTAAAATCAGAGGGCGCACCAGTAGGTAGGAAGGTGCGATAAGAAAATCACAAAGTTAAAATATAATATTAGACCTTTAAGTTCTAAAAGATATGCACAATGGGTCCTAATTATGATGGCATAAAAATGAAAAATAGATTTAGGAAAAGCCTAAAGCCGAGAATTTTACTTTATACCCCAACATTTCTACATATACCTCTCCTCCAAATACATGATATTTCAAAAGTACCCTTAGTTTTAATATATTAAAAACAATTCTATTTAATTTTAGCATAACAATTTCTGGTATGAATATTTTTAAAACTTATTTGTTTTCAAAACTTTTGGTATGAATATACAAACACAATGTTTTAAAAAGATAATATCCGTTTTAAATATTCCTACATTTTTTTAAATTATATACAAAAAAAAATACCAAAACTTTTGAAATTTTGAACATCCAATATGAATATTTGTAACGCCCCGGATTTTAGTCCAAGACATTACTTAAAAATACTCTTCCTTAGAAAATATGAGGCTATTTTTTTTTCCAAATAACTATTAGAAGAAAAATAATAGAAAGATAAACTATTAAAATAAATTAATAGAAAATTACTTTTTAAAATTGATTCTTTCCTAACCAAGACAATAATAGAGTTCAAAAATATTTTAAAAATTATAATTTAATAAAACCCAATTTTTGTCCCCGTGTACGCTTCCATCACACAACAACTCCAAGCGCTTTCTTTCCTAAGTCACGAACAACTCTAAACTCCAAATTCACATATATGGTTCAGACACGATTTAACTCATTTCAGTCAGTATTTTGACGAATGGACCGTTGAAAACAAAGAACCACATGTAAAAAATCAGCCCGATCAAACGGTAAACAAGGAAGCACTCGCAATTCTACTGTGACCAGTTTATAGGGAAAACGAAAATGGTTTAAATTAGAATTTCATGAAGTGATACAAACGATAAATTAGAAACATGTGTGTGCAAGGACTTACCAGAATAGAAATTGATTGATGGACTATGAATATTTTTATGCAATTGTGTGAAGCCATGGAATGTTAGAGAGGCGTAGCTAAGGAATTAGAAAAACAACAGAATGTGAGAGGGATAGGGTTGGCGAGAATTTGCTACAAGGAGAAGACAATATCCATATCTTGCTATGTTTAACAACATAAGAGACCAATTAATAGATTAGGCTCCATGTGTGATTTCATAGTAAAACATCGAATAAAATAAACAAGAGAGAATAGTGATAACTATTGGCTTGATTAATAACTATGGACATTTTATGACTTAGCAACTTCTCCATGTGTGGAGAGAAAGGTGTGAATGAGGAAATAAAAATAAGTGGTCTTGTAAGAGTGACAGATAGAAACCGTATAAAAAGGGAAGGAGTTTCACTAACATAAAATTAATTTCAGAGCAAGACACTTCATTGTTTGACTCATGAAATTGAACGGAGGGATTAAAATAAAACCATCCATTTTATCGTTACACGAAACATGTAGAAGTTTGGTGTAATTGCATAGATGCATTGCTCAGACAGAACACATGATCATGCAACTCATTAGGCTGATAAAGGATAAGAAATTGCATGGTATTGTTGTGGTTGTTGACGAACGCTTGGCGTGCAAAAATGATTTTTGCTTTATATTTTTCTGTTCTTTGGTCATTCTGAAGAAAAAATGTTTTTATTTGTTAAAATAAATTTATTTTGGATAATTCATGTATTTTGGGGATCTAGATATAGACATAGGGGTATGAAGTTAAATTTTCTTTGGGGTCAGTTTTGGACAGAATGACTTGTTTTTCTTTTCTATTTTTAAATAAGCTATTAAACGTGTATAAAAATGAATAAAGTATGATTGGATTGTTATATGATCATGGTATTAAACTTTTTTGGTATCCACTAGCAAATATATATATATATATATATATATATATATATATAAAACACACACATAACACTCTAAAACTCTCCCCTACAAAATCCTCCTAAATCCCCCTCTCATAAGCTGTCTGATCTATCATATTTTTGTTATACATCATTCCTTTGTCCGGCCACATTTTCATCCATCTCCATCCCTTTACAACACCATTTCCCATTTCCTTCACCCCCTTCAAAGCAAAATAACCTCTGAAGATTATAAAGAGGAAACTTATAACTTTATCGAAATTTTTGTTTGTTGTGGTTCTTGATATCCTCACAAGAAATAGTTTGATGACACTACAAGAAGAAAAAAAATTAAACATAAATGAGATAGATTTTGTGGCCACTTTTTGTCATATTATATTTTCTAAGAATTTATTTGTTATTTTGTGATTTTTTTTTTTGTAAAACTCGGTATTCGGCCAAAAGACCGACTAATTTGAAGAGTCCAATTCCACCGTTCACTTGTGGGGTTCAGTTAACGCTAGTGCTTAAACTACTTTATAGTTATTTATTTAATTTTTCCAAACAAACAAATTATAGAATGAAAGGTTTTAACTATGGAAATTGCTTGTTGGCACAATACCAGTACAAGCACGACAACACACAACACTCATACAACCCTTGGATGAATAATGTGCAACATTGCTTTATTCTCTCTCCCCCCATGTATTGTATGCAAGCCGTCGATTCGAATGTCGTGTGTTGTGTCGTGGGTCATTGAGTCGTGCTAAATAGCACTGCTCTTTAACTATTATGTCTTAATAACAAAATAATAAAAAGAATTCAATTGAAGCAATTGAATTGTCAAAAATTGTAAATTTAGAATTCCCAATTATCTCATCCAACTACATATCTAGCGTTTGGTTGAAAAAGTTTAAGAGATAATACAATTTAAGAAGGGAAGCTCAAATTCTTCGAAATACTTTCTTATCATGTTTTCCATAAAATAAAATCAACAGGCATGACCCTCGAATCTATAATTGATCTATATACATGAATCAATATTAGAAAGGATGAAGAAAAAAAAGACATGTTGATATTAAGAGCACAACTTAGTTATTCATTATTTATACAAAGATACTTATCTAGAGTTTAGTTTCTATTCTTCAAACAAGGGTGTTGAAATTTTCTTAATCTAACGAACACTTTTATTTAAAGAGACATATAAACTCATGAAACATTATTTTATTTCATAAATTTGTCTCTCTTTAAATAGTACTAATATTTCTTAAATAGGGTAAGACACACCACGGGTGTAGACATTTTCACACATGAGAAATTTGAACATTTCTAACACGTGTGTTTCCAACTCTATGCTTAGGAACATGAATAGTGAGCACACCATTATCCATATAAGCCTTAACATGATCAACCTTAGAATTTTCAGGCAAGGTAAGACGTTGAACAAAATGACCACTAGCAACTTCAACACGGTGCCATCCTTCTCTTTGTTCTTCCTTCTCAACACTTTTCTCACAAATGATACATAGAACTCTATCATCATCAACTTCAACTCGAACATCGCTTCGTTTCAGCCCCGGAAGGTGTGCTTTGTAAATATGAGCTTCATGGGTTTCTTTCCACTCTATTTGAGTGTTACCAATTGGTGATGGCTCGTTGTGGAAAGGTGGTGGTGTTATATGATGGGGTGTGTTGGTTTGAGAAATTCCATAACCATGGGTTTGGTATGATGGGTGGTGCCATGTTTTGTGATGATCTTTTGGTTCTGATCTTCTTCGACCAAAGATGCTATTGGGAAAGAGTGACATTTTTTTATGGTGAATTTGGTGTTATGCGATGAATTAGATTAGATATATTGATAGTGCTTGTGTGCAATGTGATTGAAGAAAGACTTATTTAAAGGGAAATAATGGGATTTCACTAACAAATTTTCTATGGTTATTATTTAGAGCATCGGGAAGATTGGACAATTCCACAGTGAGAATCAACTTTAATTTGCACTAAAATGGAAGATTCACCGATCAATTTATTCGTTTTTATATCCATTGTGTAACTTGATTTTAAACAAAGGGTTGTGTTAACCAATGACTTGAGCACTGTATAAGAAGATAAAAAAACAAAATAAATGATAAGTTTAAAAAAGAAAAAGTCAAATTTTAATGCCCCAAAGATGTTGAATGCACAACTCCCAAAATAAATTTTTTTAATTGGAC